>Ga0210390_10001339_pt1 | contig 23834 bp, 22 predicted proteins | sample IncBWH11OmetaG_FD_161050 | JGI IMG/M metagenome (GOLD analysis project Ga0210390, IMG submission 161050) | Forest soil microbial communities from Barre Woods Harvard Forest LTER site, Petersham, Massachusetts, United States - Inc-BW-H-11-O ... | reverse complement strand
GGCGCCCGGCTGGTGGCATACGCACTGGCGGGTTTGCCTGCTAACCAAACCGGTTCGGCCAGCCCGGTCAAGTCGCTCACGTTGATCCAGGGCGCGTTCTCCCACTTCACGTTCGCGTCGTCGCTGATGTTCGACCCGTCTCGCGCGGGCGGACTGGCGGGCGACGGCAGCCGGGTCGACGGCCCGCTGCTGGCCACGTTCAGCGCCGCCGACCGGGCGGTCGGGTGGTGGTACCCGGCGGCCAGCATGCTGTCCGGCCAAGACAGCGAATCAGCCGCCGACTTGGTTTTCCGATGGGGTGGAATGGGCCATGACGGATACCAGCAGACCCCAACTCCCACCACCGTTACGCTGGCGCCGCAGGGAAGCCCTACGGCTTCAAAACCGGTTCCTTCTACCGCCTGGACGCCAACGCTGTCATCTGCGCAATCCAGTCGCCCTTCAGCGGCGCGCACAGTGATATCCAACACCCCGAAGTGCTCTGGGCGGTGGTCGACGCGGCGGGTCTCGGCGCCTAACCGGCTGCCGTGTCCCAGGTGTGCACCGGCTCGTTGGTGTGCATGTGTTCGCAGTAACGCCGCAGCATCTCCGCCAGCGCTGCGGCTCGCGACAATCCGCGTTGTTGTAGCGCGCGCACGGTAGACACCTGCCAGACCGCGCCGTTGCGTCCGGTGCGGGCACGGCCCTCGATGACGCCGAGAAACCGGTCCCGCACCTCGCTCGCGACGCCCCACCGCTGCAGTCCGTCGTGCGCCATCGGCAGCAGTTTGGTGAGCACCAGTTCCTCGGTGCTTACCGCACCCAATCCCGGCCAGTACAGGCTTGCCTGCATGCCGTGGCGGGCGGCGTCGACGAAATTCTGTTGCGCCGCAGCGAAGCTCATCTTGGTCCACAGCGGACGATCCTCTTCGGACAGCTTGCGCAACATGCCGTAGTAGAAGGCGGAGTTGGCCAGCATATCGATGACCGTCGGACCGGCTGGCAACACGCGATTCTCTACCCGCAGATGCGGCCGGCCTTCCACGACGTCGTATACCGGCCGGTTCCACCGGTACACCGTGCCGTTGTGCAGGCGTAACTCCGACAGATGAGGGGTGCGTCCGGCGGCGAGCTCGGCGACCGGATCCTCGTCGGACACCTCGGGCAGCAAGGACGGGAAGTAGCGAACGTTCTCTTCGAACAGGTCGAAGATCGACGTGATCCAGCGTTCACCGAACCACACCCGCGGCCGCACGCCCTGGGTTTTGAGCTCATCGGGCCGGGTATCGGTGGACTGCGCGAACAGTTCGATCCGAGTTTCGGACCATAGCTGATGACCGAAGAAGTACGGCGAGTTCGCCCCGAGCGCCAACTGCGGCCCGGCCAGCACCTGCGCGGCGTTCCAGTTCGCGGCGAAATCGTCGGGCGACACTTGCAGATGCAATTGCGTGCTGGTGCAAGCCGATTCGGGAGCGATGGACGCCGAGTTCAAACTGAGTGGCTCCGGTCCGCTGATGTCGATCTGGATGTCCTCGCCGCGCGCGTTGAAGATGGATTCGTTGAGGGCCGCGTAGCGGCTCGACTGACTCATCCATCTGCCGGTGAGGTGCTCGGGCATCAGCGTCGGCAGAATCCCGATCATGACGATGTGGGCGCCGCCGGCGTCGGCCTTGGCCTCCGCGGCATTCAAACTAGCCCGCACCTCGGCTTCCAATTCGACCCCGGTGTGGCCTCCCAGCTCTCGCGGCGGCACGTTGAATTCGATGTTGTAGGCGCCTAATTCGGTCTGGTAGGCAGGGTCGGCGATGGCGGCCAGGACGTCCTGATTCGACATTGCCGGCTGATAGTCGTCATCGACCAGGTTGCACTCGATCTCCATCCCGGTCAGGGGCCGATCGACTTCGAAGCTGGCCTGCGAAAGCATCGTTTCGAAGACGTCCAGGCACAGCTGCACCTTGCGGCGGTACTCCTGCCGGTGTACCCGGTCGTAGGTGGTCCGCTTGACCTCTTCGCCCACACCGCCGATGCAACCGGTTTAGGAAGAGCTGCGCAAGCGTCGGGGCACCGGCGTCGTGAAAGTCGAGCGTATTGTCAGCGCTGCGACAGCTCGATCGCCGCCGTCCCGCGGAGGAAAAGCAATTGGCCGAATTCATCGCTTCGATCGACCAGGGCACCACCAGCACCCGCTGCATCATTTTCGACCACGACGGCAACGAGGCGGGCCGCCATCAGCTTGAGCATGAGCAGATTCTGCCGCGCGCCGGCTGGGTCGAGCACAATCCGATCGAAATCTGGGAGCGCACCACCTCGGCCCTCATGTCGGTGCTTAATGCGACCAACCTGTCGGCGAAAGATATTGTTGCGCTGGGGATCACGAATCAGCGGGAGACGACGCTGGTGTGGAACCGCCGCACCGGCCGACCGTACTGCAACGCGATCGTCTGGCAGGACACCCGCACCGACCGCATCGCGTCGGCATTGGACCGCGACGGCCGCGGCGACGTGATCCGGCGGAAGGCCGGTCTGCAGCCTGCAACGTACTTCTCCGGCGGCAAGCTGCAATGGATCCTGGAGAACGTCGAGGGGGTGCGGTCAGCAGCCGAGGACGGTGACGCCTTGTTCGGCACCTCGGACACGTGGCTGCTGTGGAATCTGACCGGAGGTCCCCGCGGCGGGGTGCATCTCACCGATGTCACCAACGCCAGCAGAACCATGCTGATGGATTTGGAGACGCTGGACTGGGACGACGAGTTGCTGTCCTTTTTCGACATCCCGCGCCCGATGCTGCCGTCGATTGCGGCGTCGTCGCCGAGCCAGCCGTTCGGCGTCACGGTGGAGGCGGGACCGCTCGGCGGTGAGGTGCCGATCACCGGGATTCTCGGTGACCAGCATGCGGCGATGGTCGGCCAGGTATGCCTGGACCCCGGAGAGGCCAAGAACACCTACGGCACCGGAAATTTTCTGCTGCTCAACACCGGCGAGCAGATCGTTCGGTCCCGCAACGGTCTGCTGACGACGGTGTGCTACCAGTTCGGCGACGCCAAACCTGTTTACGCCCTTGAAGGTTCGATCGCGGTGACCGGCTCGGCGGTGCAATGGCTGCGCGACCAGTTGGGCATCATCAGCGGAGCTGCGCAGAGCGAGGCACTGGCCCGGCAGGTCGATGACAACGGTGGGGTGTACTTCGTTCCGGCGTTTTCCGGTTTGTTCGCACCGTACTGGCGCTCCGACGCTCGTGGCGCGATCGTGGGGCTGTCCCGTTATAACACCAATGCGCATTTGGCCCGGGCGACACTGGAGTCCATCTGTTACCAGAGCCGCGACGTGGTCGACGCGATGCAAGCCGATTCGGGTGTGCGCCTCGGGGTGTTGAAGGTCGACGGCGGGATCACCGCCAACGAGTTGTGCATGCAGATCCAGGCCGACGTACTGGGTGTCGACGTGGTGCGGCCGGTGGTCGCAGAGACTACCGCGTTGGGGGCCGCGTATTCGGCAGGTCTGGCGGTCGGCTTCTGGGCAGACCCGGACGACCTGCGGACTAATTGGCAGGAGGGCAAGCGGTGGACGCCGAGGTGGAGCGATGACGAGCGCTCCGCGGGATATGCGGGCTGGCGCAAAGCCGTGCAGCGCACCCTGGATTGGGTCGAGGTGTCCTGATTTCTGGTGAGTAGACGCAAAGGCCCCCGACACGCCGGGCGTGCGGGGGCTTTCGCGTCTGCTCGCGTGACGACGATCAGTCGTCTTGGCCGAGGATCGTGTAGATCTCGCGGCGAGCGTTGTTGACGATCTCGATGATGCGTTGCTGCTGCTCAGTACTGGCAGCGTGAGCGGATTGCGCCACGGCGCCGAACAGCTGCCAGACGGCAGCCCGCAGGTTCAGATGCGCGGGATCGACACCGTCGGCGATCTCGTCCCACGGCGGCGTCTCGACTTTCTCGGCGGCAGCTTTGCCGGCGTCGGTCAACTCGAAGAGCTTTTTGCTGCCTTCGGTTTCCGTGCCGATGATCAGCCCCTCGTCGACCAGCAGTTGCAGGGTCGGGTAGACCGAGCCGGGGCTGGGTCGCCACAGGTCCTGGCTGCGTTCGGCGATCTCCTGGATCATCTCGTAGCCATGCATCGGCCGCTCGGCCAGCAGCACCAGGATGGCGGCGCGGACGTCGCCACGGCGGCCGCGGTGACCAGATCCGCCACGGCGCCTACCGCGCGGGCCGGGGCCGAAGCCGAATCCGCCGGGACCGAAACCCCGGCCGAAACCGGGCCCGAAGCCGGGCCCGAAGCCCGGGCCGAACGGCCCGTCGTGGCCGGCGGCGTGACCGCGGACGGAGTCGCGGAACTCACGACGGGCCTGCCTACGCTGTTCGTGCAGGGCACGCCGTGCATGCGGGTGGAAGCCGAAGCCCTGGGCGCCGGGGCCTCCGGGGAACGGCCCGCCTTCATGGGGGAATGGGTCGTGCATATGTGATCTCGTTTCTGGAAAGGTGGCGCCGGATGCGCCACCGATACAGTGACGATATATCGAAAACTATCGTGATGCAACGTTGAGTTTTCGGCACGGCGTTTGACCAGGGGTTTGTGGCTAGACGCAGCGGGTAAGCACACCGGTGATGAACGAACAAAACCGCGATCTGAAGATCGATGCCGGTATTGACCCTGACAATCAACCCGCCCCGAGCGGCGGTCCCCATCGCAGCACGCGCCTGCGGTTATGGGTGAACTGGGCGCTGGCGCTGTTGACCGTGCTGGGCGCAGCGTTTGCCGTGATCTATTGGGTCGGCGCCGTGATGAGCACTGCCGCCTGTAGCGAAAAGCCATGCCAGCACCTCGGGCCCAACGGGATCAGCCCTGACGTGCTGCTCTACGGCGCCCCGGTGGTGGCTGCGCTGACGGTCATCGTTTCCTTCTTCACAGCGCGGCGTCGATGGGGCATCGTGGTGCCGGTCTTCGCGTTGGCACTGTTGGTTACCGACATCACCATCCTGGCCGTCACGGTCGCGCAGTAGCTCGCGTCAACATTTGTACCTAGCGGGGCGGCGAAAAGCCTCCGGTCGATGGTGGTCCCGAAGGCTCGGCAGGTGGCCATGGTGCCGGCCCACGCGGAGAGGGCCGTAACCGTGCAAGTTCCCGGCGGTGTCGTTCGGCCAACACCGCGGCCAAAACGAGTTGCGGCGGGGTTCCGGGCGGCGGCGGAGGGGCGACCCGACTCAGCACGTCACTGGCGATCCGGTAGGCCATCTGATCGCGTAGCTGCGGATCGAGCTGCGATGCGCGGGAGAGGAATTGGCGTGCAACTTCGGCTTGCTCGGCGCCCAGCCCGGACAGCTGCAGCGACGCAGCCCACCAAGCCAACGGCGGTGGCATCACCGGCGGTGGCCCCAACTTGGGCCCGCGTTCGCTGATCACCACCGTGCCCGCGAAGATATCGCCGATCCGTTTGGCTTTCGGCGAGAGCATGCTGCAGATCACCGCGGGGCTGCCCAACAACATCCAGATCTCGACGACGGACGCCAGTGCGCGAAACAGCGCCTGGCGGAAGCGCTCCGGGCCGCCGTCGTCCGACACCACCCGCAGTCCCATCACCATCTTGCCGACCGAGCGACCACGCGTTGCGGTTTCGAAGACGACGGGATATCCGACGAACACCAGCACGGTGAAGATGACCATGATCGCCGCGGTCACGGCCTCGTCGAATTGGGTCAGCGTGGCCGCCGACAACATCAGCGCCACCAGATAGCCGATGGCGATGACCGCGATGTCGATCAGGGCGCCGACTGCGCGCACCGGCAGTTGAGCGATCGGCACGTCGAGCACCACCGCGTCCCCGGTCACCACTTCCGGCATACTGCGAACGCTACCCGGCTTGTCAGACGCCGGCCTGCGTCGGCATGCCCCGAGTTTGCCCGTAACGCTAGGCTCCGAATAATGGATGTCGACGCGTTCGTGCTCGCTCATCGCGACACCTGGGATCGCCTCGAACGATTGGTGAAACATCGCCGGCAGTTGACGGGCGCTGAGATCGACGAACTCGTCGAGCTTTACCAGCGGGTGTCGACGCACTTGTCGATGCTGCGCTCGGCGTCGTCAGATTCAGCCCTGGTCGGCAGCCTTTCGAGTCTGGTGGCCCGCGCCCGGGCCGCGGTCACCGGTGCGCACGCCCCGCTGTCTCGCGAATTGGTCCGGTTCTGGACGGTGTCATTTCCGGTGGTCGCCTACCGTGCCTGGCGGTGGTGGCTGGCGACGGCGGTGGTGTTCTTCGCTGTGGCGACGGTTATCGCGGTATGGGTAATCGGCAGCCCGGAGGTGCAGTCCACCATCGGAACACCAAGCGAGATCGATGAATTGGTCAACCATGAGTTCGCCTCGTATTACAGCGAGCACTCCGCTGCCGCGTTCGGGCTGCACGTCTGGGTCAACAATTCCTGGGTGGCCGCCAAGTGCATTGCGTTCTCGGTCGTGCTGGGTGTGCCGATCCCCTTTGTGCTGTTCGCCAACGCCGCCAACCTCGGAGTCGTGGCCGGGCTGATGCTGCAGGCCGGCAAGGGTGACGTCATGCTGGGGTTGCTTATCCCGCATGGTCTTTTGGAGCTCACGGCGGTGTTTCTGGCGGCTGCCGCGGGCATGCGACTGGGGTGGTCGGTGATCTCGCCGGGTGATCGCCCGCGGGGACAGGTGCTTGCCGAACAGGGCCGTGCTGTCGTTGCGGTCGCCGTCGGGTTGGTTGTCGTGCTGCTCGTCTCGGGTGCCATCGAGGCGCTAGTCACCCCGTCGCCGTTGCCGACATTCCTGCGGATCGGCGTCGGAATCCTGGCCGAGGCCGGCTTTTTGACGTACATCGTGTATTTCGGTCGGCGCGCGGTTCGCGCCGGCGACACCGGCGACATCGCCGATGCGCCGGACGTGGTGCCAACTCGTTGACTTAGAGCCGGCCGGTTGCCTTCATCGCCAGGTAACGGTCGGCCAGTGCCGGCGCGAGTTCGGTGGGGGGTGCGTCGATCACCTCCACTCCGCCGTGCCGAAGCCGCGTAGCGATTACCTGCCGGTCGTTGCGCGAGTGTTCGGCGGCCGCGGCGTCGTACACCGCGGCCGCATCGGCGCGCCCGGCGGCCAGCTGGTCGACGCGCGGGTCGGCGACCGCGGCGATGAGCACTCGGTGCTTGGCCGACAGCTGGGGCAATACCGGCAGCAGCCCCTCGTCGAGAGCGCTCGCGTTGAGATCGGTCAGCAGCACCACCAGCGCCCGCCGCCGTGTCCGGCGGATGATAGCGGAAACCATTGCAGCGGCATCAGATTCGATCAGCGTCGGTTGCAGCGGAGCCATTGCGTCGACCAGGCGGGCCAGCAGGTCAGTCCGTGCGGCGCCGAACACGCCAGCCCGGGTCGTCCGGTCGTGCGCCATGAAGTCGACATGGTCACCGGCCCGCGAGGCGAGCGCCGCCAGCAACAGGGCGGCGTCCATCGACCAATCAAGCCGTGGCCAACCGCTTGGATCGCTGGCCGTCGGATCGACACCGACACGGCCGGCGGCCGTGCGTCCGGTGTCGAGCACGATGACGACGCGCCGGTCACGTTCGGGCCGCCACGTCCGCACCACGACGTCGGCCCGACGGGCGGTTGCCCGCCAGTCGATTGAGCGGACATCGTCGCCGACGACATACTCTCGCAGCGAGTCGAATTCGGTGCCCTGCCCGCGGGTCAAGGTCGGCAGCAGGCCATCGATCTCCCGGAGTCTGGCCAGACGCGACGGCAAATGCTTTCGTGACAAGAACGGCGGCAGCACCCGGACCTGGGCGGGTACCGGACGCGATCGCTGCCGCCCCGCCAACCCCAGGGGGCCGATGGACCGCGCAGTGACCGCCGCCGAGCGCTGATCACCGCGGCGGACCGGCCGCAGGCAGGTGCCCACGCGCTGCACCTGCCCGGCGGCGATGTCGACGGCGTGGCTGGCCGGTTCGGCGCCTGCACTGGGAGCCCAGGCGTCGCGAACCTGTCCGCGGAACCGCCGTCGGCCGGCATTGTGAATCAGCAGACCGGTATTCACCGCTTCGCCCAGCCGCACCGAGCCGTTGTGGGTGCGGGTGTACTGCAATTGGGATGGGCTCGCGGCCCAACCGATGTCGGCGATCACCCCGACGGCCAGCAGAGTCAGCAGCACCAGAAAACAGGGTGCCGGCCAGGGTGATAGCGCGATTGGCAGAGCGCACATGAGTGCAATCAGCCCGGTGCGCCCGGTCAGGATCACTAGCGTGGCACCGGGACCGACGCCAAAATTCCGTCGAGTATGCCATCGGGTGTGGCGCCCTCCAACTCCGCCTCCGGCCGAAGCATCACCCGGTGGCGTAGCGTCGGCCGGGCCATCGCCTTCACATCGTCGGGCGTCACGTAATGGCGTCCGGAGAGCCACGACCACGACCGCGCGGTGGCCAGCAATGCCGTTGCGCCGCGCGGTGAGACACCGAGTTGCAGCGCCGGCGAGTGGCGGGTGGCACTGACGATGTCGACGATGTAACCCAGCACCTCATCGGCGACAAGTACCCGACGCACCGCGTCACGGCCCGCTGCCAGCTCGGTCGGCCCGGCCACGGGACGGATCGCGGACAGGTCGCGTGGATCGAAGCCGTGCGCGTGGCGGCTGAGGATGGCGATTTCGGCATCGCGTGGCGGCAGCGGCACAGTCAGTTTCAGCAGGAACCGGTCCAGCTGGGCCTCTGGCAACTGATAGGTGCCCTCGTATTCGATCGGGTTCTGCGTCGCCGCGACGATAAACGGGTCAGGCAGCGCCCTCGGTTCGCCGTCGACGCTGACCTGACGCTCTTCCATCGCCTCCAGCAGGGCCGCCTGAGTCTTGGGTGGCGTGCGGTTGATCTCGTCGGCCAGCATGAGATTGGTGAAAACCGGGCCGCTGCGGAAGACGAACGCGGCGGTGCGAGTGTCGTAGACCAGTGATCCGGTGACATCGCCGGGCATCAGGTCCGGCGTGAACTGGACGCGCTTGAACTCCAGTTGCAGTGCCGCGGCCAGGGAACGAACCAGCAGCGTCTTCGCGACGCCGGGAACACCTTCGAGTAACACGTGGCCGCGGCATAGCAACGCGATCACCAGCCCGGTGATCACCGCGTCCTGGCCGACGACGGCCTTGCCGATCTCGCCGCGCAGCGCCAACAACGCATGCCGCGCTGACTCCGCGACCGGCAGCTGAGCGGACGTGGGGCGCGAGTCAGTCATGATTGTGCGACCTGCCTTTCGATGTCGTCGAGTGCACGGGCAAGCTGTACTAAGTCGGCATCGGTAGCCGGTGGTGGACCAAATAACATATGCCACAAGTACTCTGGGTTCGAACCGCTACGCTGCGCAACGGCGGTCACCACCCCAGGCGACGATGTGTCGATGCCTAGGCCGAGCCGGGGCAGCAGCCGCTGCAGTGTCGCAGCGCGCAGTGCTTTCGCCGCGCGGTCGCGGGCTCGCCGCGACCGGTACAACCGGCCGCGGCCCTCGACTGTCTCCGACGCGCGCACTACCACGGGCAGTTCCTCGGCGACCAGCGGGCCGAGTCGACGACCCTTCCACAAAGCGGCCAGTAACACTGCCACCCACAGCTGCAGAACCATCCAGACGACGTTGTCCGGGATCAGGCCGAAGATTGTTGCCGAACTGGATGATTCGCCCTCGACCCGCTGCGGCGCGTACCACACCAGGCGGTAGTCCTGGCCGGCAAGGTTCATTGCCAGCGCGGCGTTGCCGGCCTGCAACAGGCCTCCGTTGCTCATGAAGTCGGTACTGCCGACGACTGTCACGATGCGTTCGCCGTCGCGGTAGCGCACCAGCGCTCCGCCGTAGCAGCTGGTGACCGCGTGGTCACCGACAGCGCTGTAGGTGTTGGATGGCCCGAAATCCACCGATCCAGCCCGGTCCGCTTCGCGCAGAGCACAATTCGGAGTGTTATCGCGGGCGCTGGCGCCGCTGCTGCGGATACCCGGGGCAAGGGCGGCGCGGGCGCGCGAGGTCGGCTCGACCAGCAGCAGATCGCCTGACGTGGCGGCCAGCCGTTGAAGCAGGGAATCGTTGGTGACGCGCTGGGTCTGGGCGAACAGCAGCAGTGTTCCTGAGCCGGCTGCGCTTTCCGCTTCGGCGACGCTGGTAGCAACCACAACGGTGACCCCACGGTCTCGCAGCAGGGTGACCAGCGCGTGCGCGCCGTCAGGTCCAGTCGATGCCGGGTCCATCCTCCCGCCCGGACGTGGTGCGGTCAGGTACGTGCCGATCGTGGCGACGGCGCAGACGGCGGCCAGCACGAGTAGCACCCAACGCCATGATCTCCGTTGGCGCACCGGGATGACCCTGTCGGCGACGGTCATCGAACCGGTGCCCACGAGTCGACTGTGGCGGGCTGATCCAGCCCGGGACGGCCGGTGGCGGACCGGAATCGCAGGTCGTCATCGAGGTCGACAATCGTCTGGTAGGCAGCCGGTGTTCCCGGTCTTTCGCCGTAGGTGACGTCGTTGAATGCCATTGCGGCTTGCAATAATTCGGACTCCAAGTGAGGTACGCGGGCGCCGGCATCGCGGGCTAGCTCGTTCGCAGTGCGACCGGGCGCCGGGTCGAGGATCCGGGTCTCCTCGAGACCGCGGGCCACTGCACGCAGCCGATGTCGAATTGCCGCAGTCCAATTACCCTCGGCGGCAAAGCGCTCCGCGATGGCGCGATGCTGGTCAGCGCTCAGCTGCGTGGTATCGAATAGTTGATAGTCGCCACCCTGATGAGTGCGGATGGTGCGCCGGGCGACGCGGATGCCGATCACGATCGCGACAATCAGCACGGTGAACAGCACGCAGAGGGTCAACCATCCGCCCGGCACGGAAGAGCCCTTTTCAAGAAGGCGAAACAGCAAGTCGTGGATCCATTCATGCACCCGCTGGCTCAGCGACGCTTTGGGATAGATCGGTTTGTCGAGTTCGCGTTGGGCGGCCTGGTGTGCGGCATCGTGGTCGATATCGATAGCGGGCATCCTCAGCTGGTCCTTACACCGGCCGCGTTAGCCAGAGGTAGTCGGTGGAAGCAGTCGCCGCGGTTCCGCCGGTGGCGCCCGTCTGCAAGACCAGATCGAATGCCTCGGCCCGGATCCGGCGGTCCGTGTACAGCAAGACCACGACGCCGGCGCTGAATGGATCGGTGATGATTCGGCCGATCGCCGATCCGACTGCCCCCACTATCGCGCCGATCAGCGATGCGCCGCTGGGTCCGATCAACAGGTGACCGATGAAGTTGAACGGCGCCGCCACCGCACCGGCGACCAAAACCACCACCACCCAAGTCAGCACCCGGATGCCGAGCACTCGCCAAAAACTGTTGCGAACCAACGCAAATGACCGCGTGATCGCGTCTATCACCGGCAGCCGCTCCAGCACGATCAGCACGGGCGCGAACGACAGCATTGTGTAGAAGTAGACCACCGTCGCTACCGACACCAGCACCAACGGCACACCGATGAGTAGGGCCGCCGCCGCGCTGCCGGCGGCGCCGATCGCCGCGATGATCAACCCCACCAGTCCGCTCAGCAATATCAGCCCAACGGACTCCAACGCCACCAGCCCGATCAATGCGGGCAGCCGACCACGAACCTTAGCCCATGTCTCGCCGGGTCCGATTGTCGAACCGAACACCGCCCGGCCGACAACGACCGTGAGCATGCCGCTGAGCAGGACGCCGGCCAGCCAGCCGACCATGCCGGTAAGCCCCGCCGACAGCAGCCAGGCGACCACGTCACCGCCGGTGAGTTCCTCGGGCGGGGCCGTCCGTAGCCGGCCGGCAGCGGCCAAGGGTCCGACGGCGGCGATCAGCGAGACGATCTCGGTACTCACCACGACGATCGCGGTCAGCCCCAAGGTGGCCCTGATGTTGGTCCGAATGTAGGCGGCCGCGCCATTGAAGATGTCGCTGAGGCTCAACGGTCGCAACGGGATTATCCCGGGCTTGCGTGTCCCAAAGGCGTGCTGTGGCGGCCTGCCATAGCCGGACGGGAAGGCATAACCGGGGGCAGGCGGGTAACTCGGCGGCGGGTAGGGACCGTAACTCGGCGGCGGATAGGGACCGTAACTCGGCGGCGGATAGGGACCGTAACCCGGCGGCGGATAGGGACCGTAACCCGGCGGCGGATAGGGACCGTAACCCGGCGCCGGCGAATAACCCCACGACGGATACCCAGGCGCTGGGTACGCGGGAGGACGGTAACCGAGCGGCGGATAATCCTGATCTGGGTAATCCGGGTAATCGGGCGGCGGCGCGCTCACCAGGTGGAGCTGTCGTCGTCGATCATGAGCGCCGCTTGCCCCCGCGAGCGGGTGGTGTCCCCACCCCATCGCTGCTCGCTGGATTTTCTGCGGCGCGGACCATGACTCCCATACTGTCGACCACCGGATCATTTCTCAACGTATTGCGATGCGTGCCGTGGCGCGCTCTGCTGCTGGTGCGGCGCGTAGCGTCTCCGCTATGGCGGAACTCAAGTCCCAACTGCGGGCAGATCTGACTGATGCGATGAAGACGCAGGACAAGTTGCGTACCGCGACGTTGCGCATGCTGCTCGCGGCGATTCAGACCGAGGAAGTCTCCGGCAAGGAGGCGCGGGAACTCTCCGACGACGAGGTCCTCAAGGTGCTGGCCCGGGAGTCCAGGAAGCGCAACGAGGCAGCGGAGATCTACACCCAGAACGGTCGCGGCGAGCTCGCGGCCAACGAGCACGCCGAAGCACGGGTCATTGACGAGTATCTGCCGGCCCCGCTCAGTGAAGCCGAGTTGGCTGAGGTCGTCGACACCGCCATGGCGCAGGTGGCCGAGCAGTTGGGCGAGCGGCCGGGCATGAAGCAGATGGGCTTGGTGATGAAGGCCGCCAACGCGCTGGCGGCCGGCAAGGCCGACGGGGCCCGGCTGTCCGCGGCAGTGAAGGGCCGCCTCTAGTCCCCCGCAAGCGGGAGGTGCTCCACGGCGACGGGTCGTTTGCTCCGGCCATGCAGGGGTACCCAATGTGGTATGACACGCTTTGGCTACACTCTGATGACAGAGCAGAATGGCCCGAAAGACCTTGTCCGCTACGCTATTTCGGCCGAGCACCGAGGTTTTGACTTCGAAGTCAGCAGTGACCACGTTTCGCCCTGGCTGGCATCACAAGGTCATGCACCTAACGCGTGGGTGATGCTGGGAGCGGTCGCACAAGCCACCGAACGGGTCGATCTCTACACGTATGTGACATGCCCGACCATGCGCTATCACCCAGTGATCGTGGCGCAGCAGGCGGCGACCCTGCAGATCCTGGCGGATGGCCGGTTCACCCTGGGACTGGGCAGCGGCGAAAACCTCAACGAACATGTGGTCGGCAACGGTTGGCCGGCCATCACGCAACGGCAAGACATGCTTCGGGAGGCTATCGAGATCATCCGCGCGCTGTTCGGCGGTGACCTGGTCGACTGGCGCGGCGACTACTACCAAGTGGATTCTGCACGGTTGTGGGACCTGCCCGATGTTCCCGTCGGGATAGGCGTGGCGGTGGGCGGGAAGAAGGCCATTGAGAAATTCGCCACCCTCGCCGATCACTTGATCGCGGTGGAACCCAGCGGAGATCTCGTGCACGAGTGGCACTCGACGCTGCAGGCCAACGGCATGGCCCGAGGGGGCCGGGTAGTCGGGCAGATCCCAATCGCTTGGGACCCGGACCGCGACGCCGCCATTGAGCGCGCCCACGACCAGTTCCGTTGGTTCGGCGGTGGGTGGAAAGTGAACGCCGAGTTACCGACGCCGGCTGGTTTTGCCGGCGCGACGCAGTTCGTCCGCCTCGACGATGTCGCGGACAGCATTCCGTGCGGACCGGATCTGGACGCGATCGTCGACGCCGTGCGCCCATATTGGGAAGCAGGCTTCACCGATATCGCGCTGTTGCAAATCGGCGGTCAGAGCCAAGACCTCTTCTTGAAAGAGGCCGCCGAGCCACTGCTGACTGCGCTGCGGGCGGCAGTCACCGACAGCGACAAGTAAAGGAGATTCCAGATGCCAAACTCATTGCAAGGCAAGATAGTAGCTATCTTGGCTGCTGATGGCGTGGAGAAGGTGGAACTTGAGCAGCCGCGTGCGGCGCTGACTCAGGAAGGTGCACAGGTTCAGCTGCTCTCGCTGAAAACTGGTGAAATCCAAGCTCGCAACCACGATTTGGAGCCGGCTGGCACATTCAGCGTCGATCGGGCGGTCTCAGACGCATCGGTCGACGAGTTCGACGCGTTGGTCCTGCCCGGTGGCACGGTGAACCCGGACAAACTACGCCTCGACGAGGCGGCCGTGGGATTCGTGCGTGACTTCGTCAATTCCGGAAAGTTGGTCGCCGCCATCTGCCACGGGCCCTGGACGCTGGTGGAGGCCGGCGTGGTTGCGGGAAGAACGCTGACCTCGTATCCGAGCATTCGCACCGATCTACGCAATGCAGGCGCCAAAGTCGTCGACGAGGAAGTCGTCGTCGATCGAAATCTGGTGACCAGCCGATCACCGTCGGACCTTCCGGCGTTCTGCTCAACTATTGTCGAGCACTTCGACCATGCGGCGGCGGGCACGTAACTACTTCGCTGCCGAATCCGGTTTCGGGGCCGTGGATTGTGGGCATGAACTAGCTCGAGCCGTGACCGCCGCGGTGATCACGACCTCGGAAGGCCGAAGTGACCATCGCCTACACTGCACAGCGCGATTCGCTGGATGTCGACGGTGTCTACCCGCCGCAACACGACTCTCTGTTGCTCATTGACACATTGGAGCGGGCCGCGCTGGCCCGGGGGCGACGGGTGTTGGATCTGTGTACCGGCAGCGGCGTCGTAGCGATCGCCGCGGCCGCGCTGGGAGCGGCCAGCGTGACTGCATTCGACGTTTGCCCGCGGGCTGTGCGGTGTTCGCGTGGTAATGCCGTCCATGCCGGTGTCGATGTCGATGTTCGCGAGGGATCGTGGATCGGCGCACTGGATCTCCCGCCATTCGAAGTCATCGTGTCGAATCCGCCCTACGTGCCCACCCCGCCGGTCCCCGACCCCAGGGTTATCCCGCTGACGGCCGGCCCGGCGTGGGCCTGGAACGCGGGAATCGACGGGCGGATGGTCCTGGACCCGTTGTGCAGATCGGCGTCCGGTTTGCTGGCCGCTGGCGGTTCCATGCTGCTGGTGCAGTCAGCCATCTCTGGCGTTGAGAAGTCGCTGGATTATTTGCGATTAACCGGCCTGGATGCCGGAGTCGTTGCTTCGCAACGAGTTCCGTTCGGGCCGGTGTTGTCGGCACGGGCCGGGTGGCTGGAAGCTACCGGCAGGATTCGAAAGGGCAGCCGGACTGAAGAACTGGTGGTAATCCGGGCGGACAAGCCATGACCGATCGCACGCGGGTGCAAGTGATACCCAACGGCCCGGTGTTGGTTTCCGGGCCGGTGCGCATCGAGACGCCCGATGGCAACGTCGTGGAGTCGGACCGGTTCATGGTGGCTATCTGCACGTGTCGGCGCAGTAAGAACTATCCGTTGTGCGACACCAGTCACCGGCGTTGCCGACCTTCCCGGCGCTCAGCCCAGCGGTCGTCGTAACGACGTCGCTCCGGCCTTCCATGCCGTCATGATGACATCGGCAAGTCGATCCTCGACCACAGCGTGAGCACGGATACCAAACACGACATCGTGTTCCAGCTGCGGTTCACGGGCGACGAGATCGCCCACCACGTCGACGCGTACCACCTGCTCGTGTACCGCGTCGGCCTCGACATGCTCGCGGTAGAACGCAACACATTCCGGTGGCGCGGCGAGCCGCTGCAGTGCCTCGACCAACCGGCGCGAGCCTGGCGGAGAGGTGATTTCGGTAGCTGCGAAATGCCCTATGGCCGCGCCGCGTAACTGGCGGTGCAAGCCGAATAACGACATCAGGTTCACCACCGCCAACGACTCGGCGGGGACCCCGTCAAGGTAACCGAGATAGGTCGGATCCAGGCCCGCGGCGGTCAGCAAGTCGGCGAACAACTGCTGGTGGAGGTGGGGGCCGCGGCCGGCTCCGTATTCGTCGAATTCAACAGCGACGAACGACGCTTTGGCCTGGCCGGTTAGACGTGGAATAGCCCAGGCGTGTGGATCACCCTCCTTGAGGTGGTAGAGCGATCGGTGCACGAAATACTCGCGCATCTGTTCCCATGTTCCGCCGTCACGCAGCCAGTACGACGGGCCCGTCCCATCGACGGATTCCACTGAGAGGGCGTCCATTTCAGCTTCGGCGGTATGGCCGGGTTCGATGCCGACAACGTCGCGACGCACTCCGGTGAGAAAGGCCCGCTCTAATTGCGCACGCAGATGCAGCAAACCGGGATTCCATTCCCAGGTGGGGTCGACGCCGGCGAAACCCCGGTAGTGCAGCTCGTAGCACATGTAGAGCGCCAGCTGCAGATCAAGCCCGTAGGGATCCGAGTCGCGCACCGAGGCGCCGATGCGTGTCAATTGCTGGCGGGGTGCCAGTTCGGTGAGACTGCACCGAACGGCCATCGACAGCGGCCCGTATGCAGCGGGCAGCTGAGGTTCGATCGTCGTCGGTGCGTGGGTCACGCAGCGGTTTACCCGCGAAGCCGCACCTCTCAAACGCCTGCCGGAAACCTACCCCTCGTCGCTGTTCTGCCAGTCGCAGCCGGTCAGCTCGACCGACAACTCCCACAAACGGCTTGCCATCGCCGGGTCGCGCGCCTTCTTGCGCGGCCTGGTCACCCGTGGCTTGCCCCACTGGCTGAAGCGCGGCGCGAGATAGCTGCCGTTGGGCAGGTCGGTGGTAACCGCCTGAATGCTGGACCGCGCGCCGGTGGCCGCGCTGTGCGCAGGAAACCGGCGGAAGGTGTGTTCCCGCACCCAGGGCAGCAAACCGCTGGTGTCCCTGGTGATATCGGTATCCGTCGCACCCGGATCGGTCATGTATGTCAGGACGCCGCGACGAGCCAGCTCGCGGCTGAACAGCATGATGGCCAGCTTGGACTCCCCGTAGGCCGCCCACTTCGAGTACTTGCGGTTGTGCCAATTGAGGTCGTCGATGTGCAGGCGGCTAAGGGCGTAGGCCGAGCTGACCACCGAGATCACTCGATCCTTGATTTTGTGGCCGAGCAGGCACGTCAAAGCGAAATGGCCGAGGTAGTTGGTGCCCATGTGCGCTTCGAATCCGTCGGCCGTGCGCGTCAGCGGCAGGCCCAGCACGCCGGCGTTGTTGATCAGCACGTCAACGCCGTCCACCGAGTCAGCGAACTTTCGCACGCTGGACAGATCGGCGAGATCGAGGTGGGCTATCTCAACGTCGCCGGCCATCGTGGCTGCGGCTTGCTCACCTTTCGGGATCGTGCGGCAAGCGATGACGACACTGTGACCGTTGGCTGCGAGTGCGGCAGCTGTCGCCTTGCCGACGCCGCTGTTGCCGCCCGTGATGATGGCCCTCACCCGGCGATCATCCAGCGTTTTCAACAGTTACGCACCGGATCTGAAGGAGTTGGTGGGATCCATTGACCACTTCGCAGTTTCCCTCCGAGGTCTTCAACATCGCCAACTATTTGCCCCCTGACGCGTGGTTCCCGGCCATCGACGACATGCTCCCTTCCGGCTTGACGTAGCCGGCCCGCCGCGGACCCGTTAACCGGATCATCACCCATCACGGCCACTGACGATTCTCGTCAGCAGCAGGGGCTCTTGCGATTTGCGCCGGCGCGACCGTATAACTCCTACTGAAAGCGTTCAAAGGGGTGGTGGAGCTGGGACCCGATCCGCGCGACGATGTCGTGGCGCGTCAGTACCAGCGATGGGCATACCCCGCGCCAGTACTCGACCTCGAGGAGTGGAGCGCCGGGAACTTTGACTGGATGGACCCAGTCCACGCTCATCGGATCTACTGGCCCGACCGCGGATACACCCCCGAGCTGGACATCCTGATCGCCGGTTGCGGGGCCAACCAGGCCGCGTGCATTGCCTTCACCAACCCTTCGGCGAAAGTCGTGGCCATCGACGTCAGCCAGCCGTCACTGGATCACCAGCGATATCTGAAAGACAAACACGGGCTGAAGAACCTGGAACTGCATCTGCTCCCCGTCGAGGAGCTGTCAGCACTGGGCCGCGACTTCGATTTGGTTGTGGCGAGCGGCGTTCTGCATCACCTGGCTGACCCACCGCAGGGGATGCAAGCCATTGCCGGATGCCTGCGGGGGGATGGCGTCGCCAGCGTGATGGTTTATGGAAAATACGGCCGCATCGGCGTCGATTTGTTGGCGTCGGTGTTCGGCGAACTGGGGTTGAGCCAAGACGACTCCTCGCTGCAAGTGCTTCAGGAAACGCTCGCGGTGCTGCCGGCCGATCACCCCGTGCGGAGCTATCTGAAATATGCGTCGGATTTGAAGACGGACGCCGGTGTGGTGGACACGTTTCTGCATGGGCGGCAGCGTAGTTACACGGTCGGGGAGTGCACCGATTTGGTCACGTCGGCGGGGCTCGTTTTTCAGGAATGGCTCTTCAAGTCTGGCTACCACCCACACCAGGGTTATGCGCTGCCTGACCGGCTGTTGTCGGCTTTGAACACGTTGCCAGACATCGAGGTCTGGTCGTTGATGGAACGCCTGCAGGCCGTCATCAAATGCCACTACTTTGTGGCTTGCCGCCCGGACAGGCCCACCGCTAGTTACGCCGTCGATTTCTCCTCCGCGGAAGCTCTGGACTATGTCCCGATGATGCGTGCATTCAGCGGGATGTCCGGCAATGACGTCGTCATGCCGCACGGGAGGATGCCACTAAGCGCAGCCCAGTTGCCATTCGCTCAGCTTGTTGACGGGCAACGCACGATTCGAGAAATTGCCGCGCAGGTGGCCGGGGATGGCGCGCCGCGCGCCGCCGTGGCTGACCTTGAGAATCTCGCGCGCAAGGTTTTTCAGAATTTCTGGCAGCTCGATCTACTCGCGATGGCCCGAACCCCGCCGAGACTCCACAAGTGAGCTAAGGCCGCGATCTTCGCCGTCAACTCGGATAGCTGTCAGACCAGCAATCTTCATGGTCGGGGTCCGACCACCGGAACGATGTCCACGCTGATACCGGACGGAGAGACGCCGCCGGTCGGCTACGCCTTGTGGACGGCCGGGGGATGCCACCGGCCGTCGAGGACTTCACGTTTCGGCGCGTAGAGCCGCATCGTTATCCCGAGGGGTCCCAGCGGTGCGGGCAGCCAATTCGACTCGCGCACTGGGCCGGGGTTGGTGTGCTGTAGGTAAAGGTCCAGCGAGCCGTCGGCGTTGTAGGTCAACGGATCGCGGTCACCGATAGCGAAGCGGTCGAGTTCGTTGGCGACCTGGAAGCCTTCGGCGTCATACATCGTGACCGACCAGAACGCGTAGGCCGGCGGCAGCTTGTCGGCGTCGAAATGGATGACGTAATCGTTCTCACCGGCGACCGGATTCCCGTCGGCGTCGGCGGTCAGCAGCGGGTAGACGGCGTCTTCGGCCGGGTTGGCACCCAAGCCGACCAATGTCACCACCGCACGCTTGAAGTAGTAGTTGCCGTACACGCCCATGGTCTCGGTGAACGTGGTCCAGCCGTCGATGTTGGTGCCCAGCGTATTCAGCGCCGCCAGCATGTCCTGCAGCGCGGCCGCGCGCCCAGTGTCGATCTCGGCGAGTTCCTCGGCGCTGAAGCGGCTGGCGTCGAACGGTTCACCGGCCACGATGCCAAGGTTGGCGATGCGGGCCAGCTGCGAGAAGTCCGTCGGGTGTGGTGGGTTGACCGCCAGCAGGTCGGCAGCATAGGTGAAGAAATCCGCCGCGCTCATGTTGTTGACCAGCTTCAGCGGTTCGGTGGTGGTGTCGTATTCCGGGTCGACGATGTGGTCTGGCGCCTCTCCTACCGGGGTGATGCTGTAACCGTCCTGGACCTTGTGGACCGCGTCATAGTCCGCCGGACCGTTGGTCTGGGTACGACCGATGATCCAGACGTACGGTGTGGGCGCCGCGATCACCGGCAAGCCGTCGGGCAGTTCGCCGGTGTACCCGGGGCCGGTCACGACGAAGTCCTTGGCGTCGGTTCCGGTGGTGCGCTTGCCTGGATTGGCGAAGACGTCGGTCCACATGTCGATTAGCGGCAGCATGTAGTAGCGGTCGTCGGTGTCGGGTGCGTGCAGGATCACCGGGCCGGCGGTGAGATCGAGGAACGCCGAGGAGTAGAGGGTGTCGAAGTTCGGCCGGACCACATTGCGGAAGTCAGCGGTCGGAAACGCCCTGAAGTGATGAAACTCGTTGGGCGGCCCGAATCCCGGCTTGGTACCCGCCGGGGCGTTGATTGCCTGCAGCCGGGTGATGTCCATCGTCACCAGCGGGTAAAAGTACAGGGCTGCTTCGTAACTGAGCGTGCGAAGATCATCCGACAGCGTACTCACGGCGTCCTCTTCCGTCGTTCGGTGTGAGACTCGGTGCTCGTGGCCAGGCCAAAGCTACCCCGCACATACCCCGTCAGCCAGAATGCGGGGACAACTCCTCATCACGACAGGCCGCCCTAAACGCTACTGCGGACCAACTGCGGACCTGATCTCGTCAAATCTGAGTCGGGGTGGCGGGATTCGAACCCACGACCTCTTCGTCCCGAACGAAGCGCGCTACCAAGCTGCGCCACACCCCGCATGAAGCCACGACAGCGTATCGCACCGACCCGGCGATTCGCCAAAGCGGATTGCGGTACCTAGGCCTGCCTGCGGATCGGCGCGGCGTCGGCGCTCTGCAGCTCACATCCGGCGCTGTCCAGGGATTGCATCACAGTGCGGCGTGGAATAAGCGGGATGTCGCCGACCTTAAATAGACTAATTACCGCACAGTCGGTGCAAAGGAAGCGAGACAATCATGACGGTGTTAGGCGCCGTGGTGTTCGGCGGATTCCTGGCTCTGGGAGTGCTGTGGCTGCTGGTTACCGCTCCGGGCAGCGATGTTGACGAGGCATGGGATCAGTCCCAGTGGCCCGAGCGTTCGAATTCGGTCAGGGCCGTGGTGGGGGCGGATGTGTCCAGTTCCTGGGTCTTGAGCCACTCGTCGCAGAAGTAGGTGTCGGCGTAGCGGTCGCCGCTGTCGGCGAGCAATGTGACCACTGAACCGCTGCGTGCGTCGGCGACCATTTCGGCGAGCAGGCCGAAGGCTCCCCACAAATTGGTGCCGGTCGAGGCGCCTACACGCCGGCCCAGCACCGCACTGGCGTGGCGGGCCGCCGCAATCGACCCGGCGTCGGGAACCGACACCATACGGTCAACTACCTCGGGCAGAAAAGACGGCTCGACGCGTGGCCTGCCAATTCCCTCGATCCGCGACGACGCCGAAATCACGATGTCGTATCTAGATTCGGCGTAGGCCGGATAAAACGCCGAGTTCTCCGGGTCGACCACACAGAGCCGGGTTGCATGTCGCCGATAGCGGAGGTAGCGGCCGATCGTCGCGCTGGTTCCGCCCGTGCCCGCCCCGACCACGATCCAATCCGGGATCGGATGATTCTCGTCGCGCATTTGAAGGAATATCGACTCCGCGATGTTGTTGTTGCCGCGCCAATCGGTGGCTCGTTCGGCGTTGGTGAACTGGTCCAGGTAGTGCCCGCCGGTCTCCTTGGCAACCCTTTCGGCCTCGGCGTAGAGGTCGCTTGAACTCTGCACGAAATGACAACGGCCGCCTTGTGATTCGATCAACGCAACCTTGGAGGCACTAGTCGACGCGGGCATCACAGCGATGAACGGCAGGCCCAAGAGTGCGGCGAAGTACGCCTCCGACACTGCCGTCGATCCCGACGACGCCTCAACCACCGTGGTGTCTTCGCTGATCCAACCGTTGCACAGCGCATAAAGGAACAGCGAGCGAGCCAACCGATGCTTGAGGCTGCCGGTGATGTGGGTGGTCTCGTCTTTGAGGTAGAGCTCGATACCGGCGTTGTCGGACCAGGCCGAGGGCAGCGGATAGCGCAGCAGGTGAGTGTCGGCGCTGCGATGGGCGTCCGCCTCGATCAGTCGGATCGCGTTGTTCACCCAGTCGCGTGGTCGGCTACGAACTGCGATCTGGGCCGGCGGGGTCAACGCGCTGAATACGTGGGTTGCGACCGGCCCAGCTCGCTGTGCGAATCGCGGCCGCCTATCGGCGACGCAATCAATGTCAGCAGGGTGGCTTCAGGCCTGCAGCAGAACCGCACCGGCGCATACGGCGAAGTGCCGATCCCGGCGGAGACATGCAATCGCGTGGTGGCGCCCCACCGCGATGGGCCCTTAGCGCGCGACCGGTCCAGACCCGAATTGGTCACCAGCGCTCCATAGAACGGCAAGCACAGCTGCCCGCCATGAGTGTGGCCGGCCATCACCAGCTGGTAGCCGTCGGCGGCGAAGCGGTCCAGCACCCGCGGCTCCGGCGAATGGGTCAGGCCCAGCCGCAGGTTGGCGGCGGGGCTGGCCTGCCCGGCGATCGCGTCGTAGCGATCCCGCGCAATGTGCGGGTCGTCCACGCCTGCGGCCGCGATGTGCAGTCCGGCCACCTCGAACTCGCGACGGTTGTGGGTCAGGTCCAGCCAGCCGCGTTCGGTGAACACCGCCCGCAGGTCCTGCCAAGGCAGCGGCTGACCGTGCACGCGATGACCCGGCTTCGTCAGGTAGTTCAGCGGATTCTTGGGTCGTGGTCCGAAGTAGTCGTTGCTGCCGAAGACGAAAATGCCCGGCAGCGAAAGCAGGTCGCTGAGGCTTTGGACGACCGCGGGCACCGCCTTGGGGTGCGCCAGGTTGTCGCCGGTGTTGACGACGAGGTCGGGCTCAAGGCCAACGAGTTCGCGTAGCCACGCCTGCTTGCGGCGTTGACCGGGCCGCATGTGAAGGTCGCTGATGTGCAGCACCCGCAGCGGCGACGAACCCGGCGTCAGCACGGGCATGGTCAGCTCTCGCAGCACAAACGCATTGCGTTCGATGACAGCGGCGTAACCGATTCCGGCGACGGCCGATCCAAGCGCGATGGCGCCGGTAGCTTTCAGAGCAGAAATCGCGGAAGGCATGCAGGCCAGCCTACTGCCGTCGGTCGCTTGACATCAGGCCACACGCTATTGCAAGCGTCTACGGCGGCGTCCCAGCCGCAGGCGGGGGAGGTCCCAGAATTGGGATCGTGATCGGCGGCAGACCCGGAATCTCGATGACCTGGGAACCCACCGGCACCGGAACACCTGGGCCGCCTTCTGGCGGTGGAGGCGGCGCCGGCGGGATGCCGTTGCTGGTTTGAATGGTGATCACCGCACCGGGGATCGTCTGGCCGTTGGGCGAGGTCCCGACCACCTCGCCGTACTTCGCACTGCTGTTGATCGAGCTGGGTTGCTCGGCGACCTGGAACCCGTCCTCCTTCAAGCGCTGGCGGGCGGCGTCGACGTCAAGACCCGCGACGCTCGGCACCCGAGAACCGGGACCGCCTTCGACGTACTCCCGGTCGGTCGGCGGTAGGTGCACATCGCCGAACATCGTGGCGATGGGCTTCATCGCAGTGAACCAGGTGCGCGCCGGCTCGTTGCCGCCGTACAGGTTGCCGTCGCCGCAGCGCCGCAGCGGCGACGAGCACAGATCTGACGGCGAGGTGGAGTCGTCGTAGATGTAGTTGGCCGCGGCGTACTGATTGGTGAAACCCACGAAGCCCGACGACCGGTGTGCCTCGGTGGTACCGGTCTTGCCGGACACCGGCAGGTTCCACCCCGCCGCACCGGCGGACCCGGATGCGGTGCCGCCGCCCAGGGCGTCCTTGCTCATCGCATTGGCCAGCGTGTTGGCCAGCCCTTCTGGTACCGCTTGGTCGCAGGCTTCGGTGTTGACGGCCACTTCGTTGCC
>Ga0210390_10001338_pt1 | contig 23842 bp, 13 predicted proteins | sample IncBWH11OmetaG_FD_161050 | JGI IMG/M metagenome (GOLD analysis project Ga0210390, IMG submission 161050) | Forest soil microbial communities from Barre Woods Harvard Forest LTER site, Petersham, Massachusetts, United States - Inc-BW-H-11-O ... | reverse complement strand
TGCCGACCGACGGCATGAACGAAGCCGACGTCCGCTATTTGCTCGACAATTTCTTCCTGGCGAACGTCGAGAGCATGATCCGCCCCTACGAGCGGTATCACGAGCTTTACCTGCGGCGCGGGTTCGGCACCGATCCGGTCGAAAACGCCGTGTCGCGATTTTCGCCCCGCGATCTCCGCGACCTGCAGGTCTGGAGCAACCTGACCTGGATCCACGAGCTGGTCTTCGACCAGGATCCAGAGCTGCGCGAATTCCGCGCCAAGGGCCGCGGCTACACCGAAGGGGAGAAGGCGTGGCTGCTCGAGAAACAAAAAGCCATCTTGGGCGCGGTCATTCCGCTGCATAAAGAGCTGGCGGCCAGCGGCCAGATCGAGCTGACCACCACGCCCTTTTACCATCCGATCCTGCCCCTCTTGTGGGACAAACGCTGCGCCCGGCAGGCCATGCCCGGCTGCGCGCTGCCCAAGTATTTGGACTCCTATCGCGAGGACGCCCAGATCCACCTTCGGCGGGCCGTCACGCTGCATAAGCAACTCTTCGGGCAGGCACCGGTCGGCATGTGGCCGTCCGAGGGGTCAGTCTCGCAGGACATCGTCGCGGCAATTGCCGAGACGGGCATCGAATGGATCGCGACGGACGAAGAGATCCTCTCCGAATCGACCAACGGCTGGATTTCCCGCGACGGCCAGGGCCACATGCGGCATCCCGAGATGCTCTATCGGCCCTGGCGCGTCGAAAGCGGCGACAAATCGCTGCACGTGATCTTCCGCGATCACGCGCTATCTGACCTGATCGGCTTCCACTATCAGCGCAGCGATCCCGAGCATGCCGCCTGGGACATGATCAGCAAGTTCCTAGCGATCGGCCGGGCGGTCGAATCCAACAACGCGGGCCGCGGCGCGCTCGTGCCCGTCATTCTGGACGGCGAGAATTGCTGGGAATACTACCCGGACGGGGGCGTCCGTTTTCTCCGCGCGCTCTATCGCAATTGCATCCAGAATCCGCAAATTCGCCCGCAGCGCGTCCGCGACTATCTCAAGGACCAGCCGGCCACTGACCGCATCGGCACGCTCTTCGCCGGCAGCTGGATCTCGCACAACTTCGCCATCTGGATCGGGCACCACGAAGACAATACGGCGTGGGACCTGTTGCACCAGACGCGCGAATTCCTCAAGCAGACCGAGGCGGAGGGCAAGGCTCCCAAGGAAGCGCTGGCCAAGGCTTGGGAAGAACTGTTCATCGCCGAAGGGAGCGACTGGTTCTGGTGGTTCGGCGACGATCATTCTTCGTCGCAGGACGCGCTCTTCGACGAGCTGTTCCGCAAGCATCTGCAAAACGTCTACACGCGGCTCGACACGCAGCCGCCCAACGTGCTCAAGCACCCGATCAAGCGGCTGCAGCGGCGGGCACTGCACACCAAGCCGACTGGTTTCTGCCCGGTGAAGGTCGATGGGCGGCGGACCTACTTCGAGTGGATCTGCGCCGGCCATTACGTCTGCGGCAGCGAACGCGGCACGATGACCAAGGTGACGATGGGCGTGCTGCGGGACGTCTATTTCGGTTTCGACGCCAATCGGCTGGCCATCCGCATCGATACGGCCCGCTTTGCGCTCGAGGATCTCGACCCGCTGGACGAAATTCGCATCCGCTTCATCGAACCTTCGGGCATGGAGATTCGCATCGCCGGACTCAAGCAGCACGATGCCAAGGCCAAGCTCTACCGGGACGACAAGCTGGTTTCCAAAGTCAACATCGAGCTGGCGATCGACCAGATTCTCGAGCTGGCCGTGCCATTTGCCGACTTGGGTCTGGCTCCGGAATCGACAATTCAGATGTACATCGAATTGACCGCGAAGAAGCAGAGCGTCGATCGCGCCCCGCAGGAAGGGGTGCTCGAGATGGTGGTCCCCTCGCCCGACTTTGAACGGATCATGTGGCAGGCGTGACGAGCACGCTTGATTTCGCGCTCTAATTGAGAGTGATGCACGATGCCCGAGTTACGAAAAGACCCGATCGTCGGCCGCTGGGTGATTCTGGCGCCCGATCGCGCCAAACGCCCGGAGGATTTCTCCTCCGAGTATCGCATGGGCCGCGCCGGCTTTTGCCCCTTCTGCGAAGGTCACGAAGACACCACGCCGCCCGAAATCCTGGCGTACCGGCATCCGGGGACCGAGCGCAACAATCGGGGCTGGCGGACGCGCGTCGTCCCCAACAAGTTTCCGGCCCTGCAAGTCGAAGGCAATCTCGATAAGCGGGGCGACGGCATTTACGACCTGATGAACGGCGTCGGCGCGCACGAGGTCATCATCGAGTGCCCGAACCACGAAACGAATATGTCCCGCCTGTCGGTCGACAACATTCGCGAAGTCCTGTGGGTGTATCGCGACCGGCTCGTCGACCTGAAGCGTGATCCGCGGCTCGTGCACGGGCTCATTTTCAAGAACCAGGGAGCGCCCGCCGGCGCCTCGCTGGAACACTCCCATTCGCAGTTGATCGTCACGCCCGTCGTGCCGATCTCGGTGTGGGAAGAAATGACGGGCTCGCTCGAGTTCTTCAACTACCGCGGCCGCTGCATCTACTGCGACATGGTGCAGCAGGAGCTGGCGGCGGCGAGCCGCGTCGTGCTCGACACCCGGAGCTTCCTGGTCCTGGCCCCCTTTGCCAGCCGCTTCCCGTTCGAGACCTGGATCATCCCCAAGCAGCACTCGAGCCAGTACGAGAACATTCCCCGGCAGGGAATCGAAGACCTGGGCGTGGTACTGCGGTCGGTCTTGCGAAAACTCGAGTTGGCCCTCGACGACCCCCCCTATAACTACGTGTTCCATACGGCCCCCTTCGACGCAAAAGAGCTGCCGCACTACCATTGGCACATCGAGATTTTCCCTCGGCTGACGCGCGTGGCCGGGTTCGAGTGGGGGAGCGGCTTCTACATCAACCCCGTCATGCCCGAGGAAGCGGCCTCCTTTTTGCGGGACGCCGAGGAGGACGTGGCGATCCGCAAACCGGTCCCGGCGGCAACGTCTGCCTGACCGGCACCAGGCGGCAACGTCTGCCTGACCGGCATACGGGGAGCGTGGGGCGCGGTTTTCGCATCAGGCAACGGGCGGGAGCCTTTTCAGTCGACAGTCAGCGCGATTTGATGGAACGAAGGGGCCGCGAACGTCGCCCCACCACAGGGGCAGGTCCGAACCAGGAAGGGTTGTCGGAATGACGGGATGTCTGCGACTGGCGCTGGCCATTCATATTCATCAGCCGATCGGCAATTTTGACGGCGTCTTCGAGGACGCCTACCGCGATAGCTACGCGCCGTTTCTCGAGGTGTTGCGCGAGAATCCGAAAATCCCGGTCAGCCTGCACGTCTCCGGCAGCCTGCTGGAGTGGCTGGTCGAGGCGCACCCGGAATACATCGACGGCGTTCGCGAGCTGGCCGAGCGCGGACAGATCGAGGTGATCGGCGGCCCGTTCTACGAAGCCATCCTTGCCGGCATCCCCTCGCACGACCGCATCGGACAGATTTCGGCCTACTCGCGTTACCTGGAGCAGCTGTTCGGCGTCAAAGTCCGCGGCATGTGGATGCCAGAACGTGTCTGGGAGCAGAACTTCACCGGCGACATGACGCGGGCCGGCATCGAATTCACGGTCCTCGACGATCACCACTTCAAGAGCGCGGGCCTCCGCGACGAGCAGCTGTACGGCTACTACCTGTCCGAGGATGAAGGCCGCCTGCTCAAGATCTTTCCGGGCAGCGAAAAGCTGCGCTACACCATCCCCTTCCAGGAGCCGGCGGAATCGATCCGCTACCTGCGGGAGATTGCCGACAAGCACCCCAATCCGGTCGTCTGCTTCGGGGACGACGGGGAGAAGTTCGGCACCTGGCCGGGAACCAAGAAGCACGTCTACGAGGACGGCTGGCTGACGCGGTTTTTGAACGCGCTGATCGAGAATGCCGACTGGCTCAAGCTCACCACCCTGGGCGAGGCGATCGACAACGTGCCTCCCGTCGGCATGATCTATCTGCCGGACTGCAGCTACCGCGAAATGACCGAATGGGCGCTGCCCGCCGAGCGACTGGCCGAATTCGAGTCGCTCGCCAAACGCAAACAGCACGATCCCGAGTGGCACGCCCTGCGTCCTTATATCCGCGGCGGCACCTGGCGCAACTTCCGCACGAAATACCCCGAAGCCAATGAGATGTACACGCGGATGCTGCAGGTCAGCCAGCGGCTGCAGCAAATCACGTCCGAAGAGGAGGACGTCGAGCGGCCCCACTTCATCAATGAGGCGCGGACCGAGCTCTATCGCGGCCAGTGCAATTGCTCGTACTGGCACGGGGCTTTCGGCGGTCTGTATCTGCCTCATCTGCGACACGCCGTCTACAACCACCTGATTGCCGCCGACTCGCTCTTGGAGTCGGCCATCGCCCGTCCGGCGCGTTGGGTGCAGATCGACGCCGACGACTACAACCTCGACGCCCGCAAGGAAATTCGCATCGCCGGCGATCGGCTGGTGGCGTTTCTCGCGCCCAGCCGCGGCGGCCACCTGTACGAGCTCGACGTGCGGAGCGTGCGACTCAATTTGCTGGGCACGCTCAACCGCCGGCCGGAGGCGTATCACGAAGTCGTCCGCTCGGCCGCCCACTCGCAGCACGACGGCCACTCGGTCGCCAGCATCCACGACGCCGTTCGCTTCAAGCAACCCGATCTGGACCGCATGCTGATCTACGACAACTGGCCGCGGAAGAGCCTGGTCGACCACTTCCTGCCGCCGAACATCGATCCGGCCACGTTTCGCAACGGCGAAGGAGAATTGGGCGACTTCGTGCTCGGCGTTTATGAAACGAGACTCCGCCGCTCGCCCGGACGCGTCGAGGCCGTGCTCTCACGCGACGGGATGGTCGGCGGGCATCGCGTGCATCTCGAAAAGTCGATCGGGCTGGAAGCCGCGACCGGAAATCGGCTCGACATCCGCTACGAATTGTCGAACCTTCCGCCCGGCGAGAGGTTTCACTTCGCCGTCGAATTCAATTTCGCCGGCTTGGCCTCCGGGGCGTCGGACCGCTACTTCTACGATGGCAGCGGACGCCAGCTCGGCCCGCTCGAGTCGATCCTCAATCTGAAACAAGCCGAACGGATCGGGCTGGTCGACGAGTGGCTGGGGATCGACGTGGGGATCGAGCCGTCGCTGGCGACCGATATCTGGACGTTTCCCATCCAGACGGTGAGCCAGTCGGAGGGCGGCTTCGAGCTGGTGCATCAGTCGAGCACCGTGGTGCCGCACTGGGATTTCCTGGTCGGACCCGAGGGGCGTTTCCGCGTCGAGCTTTCGCTGACGCTCGACACGTCGGCCGCGCAGGCCCGCCAACTTTCCAAGGCGGCTGTCACCGCGACCTAACTGGCGTCTCGCGACGCTGGTTCGGCTAGTGGGTGGCACTGGCGGCTCGTCCGCCAGTGTCCGTTGCCCACAGTGCCAGCTATTAGGACACTGGCGGACGAGCCGCCAGTGCCACCCAACTCGCGATACTTTGCAGTAGGCGGACCACCACGGCGCCGCGCGTTTACGCGTCTGCGTGCGCGGGTTGCACGGTCGGCTCGCTCTCGCGCGGGGCGTCTGGCGTCGGGGAGACTGAGTTGCTTGCAGCCGGATTGGGCGAGTCGAGCAGCCTGCTCGTCAGTCGGTTGAGGCCGACGTGAGGCGACGTGAGCGGATCACTGCTGGCTTGCGGGCGCTCGTCGAGGCGCATCGGCAGGCGGACCGTGAAGGTGCTGCCCTTGCCGAACTCGCTGACCAGACTGACTTCGCCCCCCAACAGCTTCGAGAGTTCTTTCACGATCGAAAGCCCCAGGCCCGTGCCGCCGTACTCGCGGGTGATGGCGTCGCTTTGGCCGGGCACCGTGTGACCCTGCCGGAACTTCTCGAAGATCATCCCCTGTTCGTTGAGCGGAATGCCGATCCCCGTGTCTTCGACGACGATTTCGAAGTAGACGTCGTCAGCGCGGTTGGCCCGCAGCTTCACCCGGCCGCCTTCGGGCGTGAACTTGATGGCGTTGGAGAGCAGGTTATCGAGAATCTGCTGGATCTTGACCGAGTCCTGCACCAACAGCGGAATCTGCGGATCGACCTCGAATGACAGGTCGATATTCTTTTTCTCGGCCAGCGGATTGAGCGAATTGACCTGCCGCTCGATCAAGTCGCTGAGCGAACACTCGACGATCTGGATCTCCATCCGGCCGCTCTCGATCTTGGCCAGATCCAAGAGGTCGTTGATCATCGCCATCAGGTTCTTGCCCGACGTTTGGATGTTGCGGACAAACCGCTGCTGCTTTTCGCTGATATTGTCCGAGCGGGCCAGGATATCGCTGAAGCCCAGGATGCTGTTGAGCGGCGTGCGCAGCTCATGGCTCATCGTCGCGAGAAAATCGTCCTTGAGCTTGTTCATTTCGTAAAGCCGCAGGTTGACCTGGGCCAGCTGATCGACCTTCGCGTCGAGATCGGTGTTCACCGCGCGGAGCTCGTCCTGCACGGCCACCAGGTGCCGCAACATGCGGTTGAAGGCGTGGCTCAGCTCTTCGAACTCGTCGCCGGTGCGGATGTCGGCCCGTTGCTCGAGATTGCCGCGCGCGACCTGATCGCTGACGTCTTTGAGGTGCAGCACGGGCTTGACGATCACGTAGCGAACGATGGCGTAGGCGGCCAGCATGGCGAGGAACGCCGTGCCGATGGCGGTCGCCAGCAGAATCGCGTTATTGCGGGCGACGGCTTCGCGAGTCCCCTTGAGGGGAAGCGTGATTTTGACGACGCGCATCAAGTCGCCCACTTTGATGTTGCTGTCGCCGAGAACCGAGTCGCGATGACAGGTCGCGCAGGTCTTTTCGGCCGTGATGCCGGCGAAGTACTGGTACTCGCCCCGTTCCTTGTCGATCCGATGATGTTCGCTGGCGCCGCGCACGATGGCGTCGATCGCGTCGTAGTCCTCGGAGTCGCTCGGGCGGAATTCGGGATCGGAGCTAAGGGCGTTGCCTCGTTTCGCGTCGATCCGGAAGAAGCGATAGTTGTAGTCGAGATTCGATGGCTTCCGCATGTCGCTGATCATCAGCTTCATGGCGGCAAGCGTGTCGGCCGGCTCGAGCTTCTCGAAATGCTTTTCCAGGATGCTCGCAAAGACGAGATTTTGGGCCTGTTTGGGGTTTTGCTCGTAGACCAGGTCCGATGTGAGCGTGGCGTAAACGTAGAAGCTGGCGGTGATCAACAGGAGCAGACTGCCGCCGAACAAATAGCGACTCTTCCGCTCGAGGCTGGTTTCTCCCAACAGGCGTTTGACGGTTCGGTAGGACATGGCAATTACGTGTTACTACACCATTTCCGGCCCGTTTGCGTAAGGCCAAATCGCGCGAGCGCGGGGAGTGCGTCGGCGTTAACGACGCTGGCAAACGGGGCAATAAAACGTCGATCGCTGGGCTTGGACGATCCGCCGGATGGGCACCTCGCCGCAAGTCGGGCACGTTTCTTCCGCGCGCCCGTACACGAGGTGTTTATTCTGATAGCGACCGTTCTGATTGAGGGCCGTGCGGTAGGTGGCGTCGCCGAGAGTCGACCCCTCGTCGCGGATGGCCTCTTCCAGGACGCTCAGCGTCGCGTCCCTCAGCCGACGAATCTGGTCCGCTTTGAGCCGATTGGCCGGCGTTGCCGGATGAATCTTTGCGATGTGGAGAATCTCGCTGGCGTAGAGGTTGCCGATACCCGCCACGATCTTCTGATCGAGCAGCAGCACCTTGATCGCCCGCGCGCGCTTGGCGCAGCGTTCCCGCCAGGTCTCAAGCGGCATCTCCAGCGCGTCCGGCCCCAAGGCTTCGGACGAAAACGCGCGTTCCAGCTCGCCGGGGCCAAACAGCCGGACGGTGCCCAGCCCGCGCTGATCCCAAAACCAGATGGAGTTGTATTTCGCCTCACCGGCAAACTTCCATTCAATCCGCAGATGGACCCGGTCCGGCGGATCCGACAGCAGCATCAAACCGGTCATCCTCGGCTCGATTACCACGGCCGAGTCGTCCGAGACGCAAAGCACAATCCGCTTCCCCAGGCGGCGAACTGCGTCAATGCGCCGCCCCTTGAGGCGTTTGGCGAGAAGTTCGAATCGCGGCCGGATCGATATGGGCTTGCAGGAGCAGCGACAACGCACGAGTGACTTGACCGTCCGCCCCTCGACGAACGGGCGGATGCCGCGGACCATGGTTTCGACTTCGGGAAGCTCTGGCATCTTCGGTCATTGTGGTTCTTTGCGATCGATTTGGAAACCTTGCGCACGCGGCAAAGATCGGCATTTCGACTAGACGAGAGAGCTGTTTTGGACCGTCATTGGGAGCGGCGGGGACCCCGGCTAGGTCCGCCCGGTCTGCCGCCCCGACAAAGGCGAAGTCTGTGAGGCCGGGCAATCCAGATAAAGCGGGAAATGTGCTTGACGGGGCACCAGCCGCAGAGGATGCTAGTAAGTAGATCGTTCCGCCCCGAGGGGCGCAGTGCGCGATGACGTTTGGCTGGGCCCGCCAACGTTCCAGACAAATCTGTCCGAGACACATTGGAGATGGGGATGTCACGTCGTTCGCCCAGGAATTCCGCGCCCCGGCGCAGCTCTCGTCGTCGTTCCAGCCGAGGTCCGATCGTCGTCTCCGTGCTCGCAGGCGTAGCCGTTTTGGGCTTGATCGGCTTCTTGGCGCTGCGGCCGATGCAATCGGCCCCGTCGGCAACGTCCGCATCATCGTCGCAACTGGCCGCGACGGCTGAACCGACGAGCCTGCCTGCCGCTCAGACCGCTCCGTCGAAGACGACGCACTCCGCCGCCGTGGCGTCGCACTCGTCGCAGCCCGCGAATGACAGCCAGGTGGTGACGGCGGCCAAGCCCGCCCCGGTCGCTCCTCAAGGAACCTCGCTGACTGCAGCCCAGCGCCGTTCGCGCGTCGAAGCGCAACTGGCGGCCGGCGAGTTTGGACCCGCACTGGAAACTGCGAAATCCGCGAACGATGCGGCCGAACGCACGTCGCTCTTGAAGTCGATCGCCGCCGCGCAGGCGAAGAGCGGCGACTATGTTGCTGCCGACCGTTCGATCAGCCGCATTCCGATTCCCGAATCACGTGAGCGAGCCGGGGCCGCGAACACGGCCGCCCGCCAATCCGCCGCCGGTGGTGCCGCGAGCGCTGCGCAGCTCGTCAGCCTGATCAAGACGGTCACCGGAACGGAGACCGACTGGGAAGACACCGACGAAGCCAAGAAGACGCCAATCTACTGGCCCCCCGGTATCGAGGTCGATCCGAATGGTTTGCTCCGCGGTTTGACGCACGAGGAAAAAGGCCAGACACTGTCAGGCCTCGGCCATCGCGCTCGCGAAGCCGACATCAACACCGACATGCGGGCCAAGAGCTCGCTGCGTCTCGTCTCGCTGACGCGCCTCGAAAAAGAACTGGCGAAGAAGCTGGCCGAAGGGCACGCCGTTCCCGAAACGATGCAGCACCTGGCGGGTCTCACTCAGATCAAGTACGTCTTCGTTTATCCCGATCAGAATGAAGTCGTCATCGGCGGTCCGGCCGAGGGTTGGAAGTACGACGCCAGCGGTCGCGCCGTGGCTCGCGAAAGCGCTCGTCCGAGCCTCTTCCTGGACGACCTGGTGACCGTGCTGCGGACCTTCTCGCCGCGCGGCTCCGGCTACTTCAACTGCCAGATCCTGCCCCGTGAAGAAGGCCTGCGTCGCATTCAGCAGTTCGTGCAGGACTCGAACGCCCGTGGCCCGCTCGACGCCGGTCAGGTGAGCAACTGGACCAAGCAACTGCAGCGCGAGTTGGGACTGCAGGACGTCGAAATCAACGGCGTGCCGGTCGACTCCCGCATCGCCCAGGTGATCTTCGAGGCCGACTATCGGCTGAAGATGATCGGCATCGGCAAGCTGCACGCCGGACACGGCATCCCCAGCTACTTCGACATCATCCCGAAGACGGGTGAAGTGAAGAGCGCGAAAATGGACGCCCTGCGGTGGTGGCTCTCGATGAAGTACGACGCGGTGACCCATAGCCCCGATCGGAACGTGTTCCAGATCGAAGGCTCGGCCGTCCTCTGCCAGTCCGAGAACGAACGCATTTCGGCCAAGGGCCAGCGGATTCACACCGGCACGTCGGAAGTGGCCAACCGGCTGTTCGCCACCGAATTCACCGATCACTATGCCGAGCTGGCCGCCGACGATCCGGTGTTCGCCGATCTGCAGAACATTTTCGACCTGTCGCTCGTCGCGGCCCTGCTCTCGGACAACCGCGTTCCGGACCGCATCGGTTGGAACCTGGGCGTCTTCGCCGCCAACGGCGCTTACCAGCCCGCCACCTTCCAGCCGCCCAAGACGATCCAATCGGTCGTCAACCACCGGGTCTACAACGGCAAGGACATCGTGGTGCAGGTGGCCGGCGGAGTCGACGGCCGCATGCGAAACGTCCTGGAAGACCACAAGGTGTTCCACGAGTCGCCCACGCTGACTGCCGAAAAGTCCAAAGGCGTCGCCCCTCAGCTGCCGGAAGGCCGCTGGTGGTGGGACGCGAAGAGCAACTAGTCGGCGTCGAAACAGCACACGCCAACTGAACGAGACGAACCGGCCAGCGACTGCTGGCCGGTTTTCTTTTTATGGCCCTGCACGACGACACATTGGCCCGCCCAATGTGGCGGCTGACAATACGTAAAGATGATGCAGTGACTCGCCGACGAACCGCGCAGCGATCCGCCGCTAGAATGACGGCATGAGCGACCAGGACACAAAATCTCCTTCATTCGTCCGTGTGATCGGATCGGCGTCGATGGTCGCTTGTTGCATCCTGCTCGTACCAGTTCTGCTCCTCAGCTTGGCGTATCTGGAACACGTCTTCATCGGAACGCACCGACTCAAAGAGGCCCTGCACATCGATCAGTTGATTCACTATCTTGATGCGGCAAACCCTCGCCGCTGAACACCGGTGCCAATCGCCAACTTTCGTTCAGCGTACGGCCCATTACGCGCGGGTTTTCCATGCGCGGAAATCCGCCGCTAGAATGACGGCATGAGCGGCGAACCGAGGAAACGGTCGTGGGCGTGGATCGGCTGGGCGGCTCCGGCTGTGGCATTCATTTACACTTTCAGCGTCGTCCCGTCAGCGGTCGCGCTCAGATGGCTTCTCCACTATGGAGCCGTCGCCGACGGGGGATCCGTATGCCGGGCTGTGGCGTACTTTTATGCGCCGGTCGAATGGCTGGCCGGAAGAAATCCGCAAGTCTACGACACGATCAGTAACATCATCCGGCGCCTAAGTCCCTAACATGGCGCTGGACTACCGTCCCAATCCGCAACTCTCGTCCAGGACGCGCCCCCACGACCGGGACGGAATGAACGCTCGCGCCTCACTTCGCGTACTGGATGTGGACGGTCGCTTCCGGCACGCGGACCTGGACTTCGCGGCGGGTTGTGTCGACTTCGGACCACGGGTGGGTCGCTGAGCTGTTCAGCTTTGCCAGGATCAGATCGCGGCCCGTGCGCTTGTCGATCGCGTGCAGGTAGGGCCAGGGGACGTCGTCGTCTCCCTTGTCGATGTGCCGATAGGAGAAGACTAGGGCCGGGGCCACGCGTGATTGGTCGAGCTCGAAGACGCCGTCGTCCAGGCGGCGGCTCCAGAGCAGCTTGTCCGACTGCCGGTCGAAGGCGCAGATGATGCCGTTGACCAGCGGATTCCGCGCGTCGTCGCGCTGGCCGTTGGCGCGAAAGTTTTCCGAATCGGCGAACGGTTTGGAGAAGGCGACGTAGAATCGCCGTTCGTCGCTCGTCGTGTAAACCTGCAGGCAGTGCTCGACGCCCGGAATGTTTTCGGTGGTGACCCGGTCGCCCGTCGTCGCGCTGATCAAGTGGCACGCGCCATCGGGCTCCGCGACCGCATAACGACGCCCGTCGAGCTGCACGAGATGGCTGGCGGCGGCGAAGACCTGAGTCCATTTGATCTCGTTGGCCAGCAGATCCATCCGCGTGACCCGCATCCCGCGCGGGTCGACCGACTGAATCAGGGCGTCGCGCCCTTCGAGCCAGCGCACCTCCGAGCTCTTGGCGGCCAGCTGGCGCTCGGCGATCCGCTTGCCGTCGAGCGTGCGGAGAAACTCGACCCGCTTGGCCCGACGGTCCAAGAGGACGACAAGTGATTCGTCCCCCGAACCCGAGTCGACCGGTGACGCATCGGTCCTTCGCCACAACAGACGCCCGGTGAGCGGGTCGTAGGCGGTCAGGCGACCGCGATCCAGACAGCAGATGGCGCCGGGCTGCACGGCCACGATCTTCGCCGCCGGACGCCCGAGATGATCGATCATCGAGCTGCGGTCGGTAAACAGCCCGGCGATTCCGCGGCCCATCGGCAGCGCAATCTCGCTCGCCGCCACTTCTTCGGCCGGCAAGAGGTCGATGTGCCACAACAGCCGCGGGTTGGCCTCGCCGCCGTCGTCGAGCGGGGTGACGCCGTAGAGATCGCCGCCGTCCTGCACGATCAGGAGCTGCCCGATTCCCCAGCCGCGATGAATCGTCTGAAACCCGCGAAAGGGCGGCGTGTCGACGGGCAGTGTCAGGTCCCACGACGTGGGCCGCGGCTCTCCCTGGAATCGCAGCGTCTTCCCTTCGCGATCGAGGGCCACGTCCATCCGCTCGAAGACGCTGCCGGCGGTGCTCTCCATCGGCAGCGGAAAGAAATTGGGGCCGGCGCCAGTGTTGTTTTCGACCTGAGTCTGGGGCCGTTCGGCCGGCCACGGATCGGGCAGCGACCGATCGATCTCGGCAGCCAGGCGGCGATCTTTTCGCACGCGGCGAACCAGGTCGAGCGCGCTCAGCCCGTCGGGAAATCGCACGTCGCCAAAATCATCGCGCAGGCGGCGGTAGCAGCCGGCGGCCAGGTTGCGTTCGCCTCGCGAAAAGTAAAGTTCGGCCAACTTGCGGAGGGCTTCGCCGCCGCGGGTGCGGTCCTGGTGCAACGCTTCTTCCCAGAGCGTGAGCTGCTCCCTCTGGTAGCCGGGATCGGGACGCAGCGCTTCCTCAATCTTTTGTCGCAGCCGCGGATCCCATTCGGCGAAGCCGAGCCTGTCGGACACGCGTCGCAGCGTTTCGATATCGCCGGTGGCCAAGGCGGCTTGCAGAGTCCTCAAGAGCTGTGCGCGGGCCTCGCGAAACGCGGGCAGGGAAGACCCCGCGAGCAAATCCATCAGGTCCGCGCGAAGCTGCCGATCGAACGCGACCGTCCGAGCGGGACCGCGATCGACCTCGAGCGTCGGCGGAAGGTCCGACTTGGCGAGCCCAACAGCAACTCGAAGGCGCCGCCCGTTTGGCCCGCGGACTGGCGGGCCAGGGCCAGCGTCCGCAGCGACCGGGCCCATTGCTGCGAGTCGGTATTGTGCTGTACTCGCTCTGCCAGGGCCGCGCACCGACCCGGCGACCGTTCCAGGTCCGCCAGCACCGTCTCCAACAGTTCGTGCCGAAAGCGAGCGGGCGGCGCCTCGGGCGTCTCTTTTTTCTTGCCCGCTCCTGCCGGCTTTGGCGGAGGCCCGGCGATCAAGGCTTCCAAATGGCGCTCGGCACTCTCGAAATCTCCGGCTTCGCGTTCGACGAGCGCCAGCCGATTCCGCAATTCGACATTCTCGGGCTGCTCGGCGACTTTCGCCACGAGCGTGCGACGCTGTGCTTCGAGCGTCGGCAGCACGATGAGCTGCTCGTGCGACTGCGCGACGACCGCCACTCCGGCCCCGTCCGGTGCGGCAACCAGATTGCCCAGCGTGTCGCTCCCCGCGGTGACGACCGACGTGGCGCGGCCATTGTGCAGATCGACGTCGACCGCGGCTCCGTTCGTGCACGGAAGATAGTAATGCCGATCGATCTCGAGGCCCCGGCCGCTGGGCAGTCCGACCGCAGCGCTCCACAAGGGCTTGCCGGTGGCCGCGTCCCAAGCGTTCACCCGGTATTTGGCGACAGTAATCAGCGAGCCCGGCGCTCCCGGTCCGCCCGGCTCGACCGGTCCCAGAAACAGGCCGCCGGGAATCGGTCGCGTCCAGATGATTTTGCCCGTCTTGCTGTCGAGCACGTGCACCTGCGGCGAGCGCGGGGAAATGAAGTAGCAGCGCGCGCCGTCGCTACGGATCAGCGTTTCCCGCCAGGTCGAAAGCCAGCGTGCTTCGGCGCCGGCAAAGCCACGCCCCCAGCGCGGAGGCCGACGGGCCGGCTCTTCCACCGGCTCGACGCGATAGGCCCAGCGCACGCTGTGCGTGATCAGGTCGACGGTAATCACCAAGCCGTCGGGCGTCGGGCACAAAAGCAGCCCTTCGCTTTCGAGCGGCATGCAAGAGGGCCCCGACCAGGAAACCGAATCGGCCTCGAAGCCCGAGAAGCCGGCCAGGTTTTGCGACCAACGCACTTTTCCGTCGGCCGGCCCAACTGCCAGAAGGTAAGCGGCCTCCTCGGTACGCGCCAGCACATACAAGATGCCACAGTGCGCCAACGGCGGACCGAGAAAATCGACGTCTCTCGTGTCGCCGGCCGATTCGGCCCCCGGGACCTCGATGTCCGACAATCGCCAGACCTGCTTGCCGGTGAGCCAATCGAACGCGACCAGGCTGTTCTTCGGCGGCGTTTCGACGGCGAAGCGTCGGCGGCGCGAGAACATGGGAACCGACGGCGCCACATCCTCCACGACCGTAAAAATCCGCTCGCCATCGCTGGAGATCGCCGCGTGCGGCGCGCCGGCGAAAAACCGGTCGGCCAGCGTCTCTGTCACCAGGGGCATGGTGACGTCGCGGAAGCCGCCCCCCTCGAACCCGCCGCCGGGAGGCGACACATCGTGCGACCAGAGCGAGCGCCCGGTCGCCAGTTCGTAGGCGGCCAGCTCGTCGCCCGTCCGCACCACCAAGGTTTCACCGACGACCAGCGGCACTCCATGAAAAACGGGGGCGATGCCGGAGGCGGCCCGCCGGGCGATCAGTTCGTCGATCAGCGCGCCCGAGGTGCCGGTCCCGCTCAGCCGCTTGGTCCAGAGCGAAAGCGTGGTGGGAGTGTGCGCGTTCCAAGGGGCGAGCGTCTGCGCGTGGCCTCCGGCGCTGGGCACCGATTTTGTCACAGCGGACGCGCTCGCAGCCGCGGGGCGCAAGAGTTCGTCCAGCCAGCGGTCGAGCGGATAACGATGGCCCTCGACTTCGATCTGGGAGTTGGCGAGGACCGTCCGACGGCCGTCGATCCAGCGGCGGGCCTGGTCACCTGCTCCCAACCGCATCCACGACAAGACGAGCCGCGCGGCTGCCGAAGGCTGCTCGGCTGCGTCGGGCAGGTCGAGCAGTTGTCGGCTCGCAGCGGCCGCCTCCATGAACTGTCCGCGATCGAAAAAGATGCCAGCGGCGACCGCCAGCGCACGCAGTCCGGCCGCCGTGTGTCGATACGTCGTGAAAACTCGCAGGACGTCTTCGACCTTGCCCGCGGTTTGCGCCCGTTGCAGGTCGTCGCTCGCCTCCTTGCCGAACTCTTTTTCGTAAGCGGCGAGCGCCGTGCGAGGAAAGGTGCCGATCAGCCGATTGGCGGCAATTTTCGCGTCGATATAGCGCCCATCGAGAAACGCCAGTTTGTTCTGCGAGTCGCCCAGGATCGGTTGCAACAGGCGCATCGCGTCGGTGAAGAGCCCGCGGCCGATGAGCGATTGAGCCTCCGCGAAGGGCTGCTGAAGATCGCGATCGATTGCGACGGGAGATGACGGCGGCGCGCCCCAAGCTCGACAGGAAGCGAGCAACAGGCCGACCATCGCCGCGGTGCGAGCGACGTGAGAAAACGACCAAAGCGGTGTGCCACGCGACAACCAACATCGATTGCATCGTGCCATTGCCGCTCCGCGCGATCTCCGGCCACCGCTACCGGGGGCCAGTCACCGTGCGGGGCCAGCCGGTTGTCTGGCGATTTTCGCAAAAGGCAAAGCCCGCCACAACAGGCCGCCGGCCCAAACAGCCACGGATGCCCGTCGAAAGCAGGCTCGTCTTCAGGTTGCCAGACCGGACCGACGCCGGGGCGGGAGACTAAACCGTCCAGCCCGCCCGATACTCGCGATGGATCATCGGCGCGGCTTCCCGGGCGTTTTTGGCGACCTGATTCTCGGCGTCCCACTCGATCTTCTTGCCGAGCCGCACGGCCAGCACGCCGACGAGCATCGACTCGGTCAGGCGGGAGGCGTAGTCGAAGTTCGAGAAGGTCGTTCCCAAGCCTTTGCACGCGGCAATCCACTCCATGTAGGGAGCGTATTCGCTGCGCGGATTGCGCGGCAGGTAGGGCTTGGGGCCTTGGTAGCCCTCGAATTTCTTTTCGGGCAGCAGCCGGTAAACGATGCTGTAGTCGTCGACGGTGAAGATCGTCCCTTCGCTGCCAATCCAGAGCGTTCCGCCGGGGGGCAGCACGTTGCCTTGGGCCAGTTCCGCGGGCGGTTTTTTGCCGCCGTCGTACCAGGTGAGCGAAACCGGCGGCAGCGTGACGCCGCGCGCGGGCGACGTTCGCTCCGGGAATTGGAACTTGATGATCTGCCAGGCCGGCGCCGATTCGGTCGTGGCGCCGTGCGACTGCGCCTCGACTGTGACCGGGGATCCCAGCTCGAGCGCCCAATAGGCCGAATCGACGATGTGGCAGGCCATGTCGCCCAAGGCGCCGGAGCCAAAGTCCCACCAGGCCCGCCAATCGTGCGGGCAGTAGATGCGGTGATACGCGCGTTTGGGGGCCGGGCCGAGCCACAAATCCCAATCGAGGCCGACGGGCACGGGGGGCCGATCGCTCGGAACGGCGACGGGCTGTTTCCACCAATGGCCGTTGGGCCGATCGGTCCAGCAGTGCACCTCGCGGACCTCGCCGATCGCTCCGGAGCGAAAGACCTCGACGATTCGCCGCGCTCCCTCGAAGGCGTGCCCCTGGTTTCCCATCTGGGTGACGACCTTCATCTCGTGGGCCACCTCGCGCATGCGGCGGGCCTCGTAAATCGAGTGGGTCAGCGGCTTCTGGCAATAGACGTGCTTGCCCAGCTTCATCGCCATCACGCTGGCCGGCGCGTGATGATGGTCGGGCGTGGAGACAAGGACGGCGTCGATGTCCTTGCGCTCCTCGAGCATCTTGCGGTAGTCCTTGTATTTCTGCACGGTCGGAAAGCGCTTGTAGGTTTCGGCCGCGCGTCCGTCGTCGCAGTCGCACAAGGCGACGATGTTCTCGTGAGAGCAGCCGCGAATGTCGTCGCGTCCCTTGCCGCCGCAACCAATGGCCGCGATGTTGAGCTTTTCGTTGGGCGACTTGCTCGCCAGGGCGGGACGGCCGGACACCCAGAGCGCCGCGCCTAGCGCCGTGCTGTGGGTCAAGAAATCGCGTCGCGTTGTGTTTCCGCCCTGGGTTGTTTTCTTGCTCATGAGGTGGCTGCTCTACTGCTGCAAGGAGGGGATCAGGGGAGGGACTGGTGGCGCTTTGCCGACTCCAGCAGTATATGAGCAGTGGCGGCGCGGGTGAAACGCTGAGCGCTTGGGAAAAACTGCGCTGGGCCGTGGAGGGGTGACTGCGATCGGCCCGAATCCGCTAGGCGGCCGACGCGTCGCGGACAGGAGCCGTCAATGACGGCATGACGGCGATCCGCAGGTCGATGATCGCGTGAATCACGATCGGCAGCCAAAGCGTGCCGCTGGCGAAATAGAGGCCGCAAAAGACGAGTCCCAACCCGCCCGTGACGACGATCCCCAGCACACCCTGATAGATGTGGGCCAGACCGAAGACGACGGACGCGACGACCATCAGAGTCAGGCCGGCCAAACCGATCTGATGCAGCACGTCGAGCAGCCATGCGCGAAAGACCACTTCCTCGCACAGGCCCGCACTCAGGGCGACGAGCACGAAGATCAGTCGCTCGCGGAGCGTCGACGGAATGAGGGCGCCGAAATCGGGCAGTAAACGCGCCAAGGGCGACTGCGAGGCGGGTGCCGACGGTCCCTTGCGACGAGCCCGCCACAAGAGCGCCAGGACGACCGCGGTGCCCGCCAGTGCCCCGACGACCAGTCCTCGGACCGCTTCGACATCGACGTGCTGCCAGGCCGAGACGCACCATTGGCCAAAGGCCGTCTCGTCGAGTTGCAGATGCGCGGGGTCGAAGCGCGCGGGATCGAATCCGAGAGCCGCAAAGGCGAGTGCCGCGCTCACGCACTCGAAGATCAAAATTTCGACGTAGAAGCGCGAGCGGGCGGTCCGGTCGCCCTGTGCGACGGCGGTCTTCAACCGCTGATATTTGCTGCGTCCGCGAGCCGACTCGTAGCCGACATAGATCGCCAGAATGACCGCACAGATGGTGGAGAAGATGAACATTCAACACGCTTGCCGAGAGGTTTCTCGAATCGCGACTGTTTTCGTTCCCGCTAACGCAGGGTCGGACGTTTCAGTTCATGCGTCCACTTGAGAACGCCCATCCCGCGGATCGCGCCGGCTCGCGTTGTGAGAAACCGAGTCGACGGAACTTCCAGTCGCACCGACTGTTACGGCGAAGCAATCTTCCCGTAGTCGATCTCAAAAACGCCTGTTATAGTTCCGCGGCTATTTTCTCGCTGTTCCGCTGCTGTTTCTTGCTTTCCCGCACCTGCCGCGAGCCGTTCAAGGAAGAACGTCCATGCGACAACAGTATAAACGTCAGTCGTTCGCGACTTGGGCCTTCTGGCTGACGCTGCTGGTCGGAGGAACGCTTTACGGCGCTTCGCATTTCGATTGGTTCGACATCGCCTGGCCCCGCCTGACGTCGGCCCAAGGGCCGGCGGTCGCTCAAGCGACGACGCCCGCCGATCCCTCCGCGCACCCGCTGCCGCCGAACGGCCAGATCGAAGTCACGAATTCCGTGGGGCAACAATCGGAGCCGCCTCCGGAAGTGGAGGATGCCCCGCCGCCCACGAAGCATGAATCGATGAAGTCGGCCAAAGCGCGGCTCATGGTGCAGCGAGCCGAGGACACGGCCCCGAAGCTCCGGTCCAATCCGACGACGCCGTCGTCGGTCGAGCCGGCCAGCATCGACGACGTCGAGATGACTCGCCCGAAATTCAGCGCGCCGTCCGACCCCTCGTCTACGGCGCTGCCGCAGAAGCCGACGTTGCAGGCTCAATCGGAGCCCACGCCCGAGTCGGCGGCAGAGCCCCCGGTGCGGCAGGCGGCCGCGCCTTCCATGCCGTCGGACGTGGCCCCGGCCTCGCACACGGTCGAAGAGTCGGCGCAGCCGGCCGTCCCCAACTCGACCACCCCCGCCGCGACGGCTCCAGCCGTCGATCCTGAGCTGGCCACCCGTCTCAAGACGATCGACGGCTTTCTCGAAGCCGACGACATTTTGCGCGCCCACCGCGAACTCTCGACGATCTATTGGAGCAAGCCCGGCTGGCGCAGCGCCATTCAGCAGCGGATCGAGAAGACGGCCAATGCGATCTACTTTGACCCGCGGCTGCACTTTGTCGAGCCTTACATCGTCAGTCCGAACGACCAGATCGCGCAGCTGGCCAAGCGGTACAACATCCCCTGGCAGTATCTGGCAAAGCTCAACCGCATCGACGACCCGAAGAAACTGCGCCCCGGCCGCAAGCTCAAGGTGATCCAGGGCCCGTTCTCGGCGATCGTGGAAGCGGGCAGCTTCCTGATGACCATTCACGCCTACGGCTATTTCGTGCGGGCCTATCCGATCGGCATCGGCAAGGACAGCAGCACGCCTTTGGGCAAACTCGCCGTCCTCAACAAGGTGGTGAAGCCGCAGTACACCGACCCGCACGGCCGCGTGATCGATCCCGACGATCCGCAGAATCCGCTCGGCCCGCGCTGGCTCGATCTGGGTAACAGTTACGGGATCCATGGCACAATCGATCCCGGCTCGATCGGCAAAGCCGAGTCGCGCGGCTGCATCCGCATGCGCAACGAAGACGTGACCGAAGTCTTCGACATGCTGAACGTCGGCTCGGAAGTCACCATCCGCCCGTAGCGGTTTCTTCTGGCGCAGCACCTCACTACTCTCGGGTGGCTGGGGTCGGCGTCCGCGCCGCCCCCAGCGCTTAGGAAATGAACTGGGGGCTCGCCTCCGGCTCGACCCCAGCCACCCGGATCTTTAGTGGCAGCGATGCGCTCGATCCGCCACGCGGGTCGCTGTCCCGATCGCTCCAGGCGCGCTAAGATGGCCGGCACCGAGGGGAACACGACGATGTACGACCGCGCGCGTTTGATCGAGATCTTCCGCCAGCATGCGCTCAAGTTCGGCGACTTTACGTTGGCCTCCGGGCAGAAGTCGAGCTATTACCTCGACGGCCGTTTGATCACGCTGCATTCCGAGGGGCTGCGGCTGATTGCCGAGGGGATACTCGAGCGGTTGGAAGGAATCGAGTTTGCGGCAGTCGGCGGAATGTCGATCGGGGCTGATCCGATTGTGGGGGGCGTGCTCACCGTGGCCGCCGAACGACGCCGGCCATTGGTTGGCTTCTTGGTCCGAAAGCAGGCCAAAGAGCACGGCACCAAGCGGGCCGTCGAGGGTCCGGTCGAGCCAGGCTCGACCGTCGTGATTGTCGAGGACGTGATCACCACCGGCGGCAGCGCGCTCGATGCGATCGACCGGGTCAAAGAGCTGGGCTGCCGCGTGGCCTGCGTGGTCGGCGTTTGCGATCGCCTGCAGGGAGGAGCCGACGCCTTTGCCGCTCGCGACGTTCCCTTTCACAGCCTGCTGACCATTCGCGACCTGGGGATCACCGCGTAACACGGTTTGGCCCGTCCGCGGGATTTAAAGCGGCGGCACGCGGAGCGCCAGGAATCCGTCGCAGACGACGAACGCGCCCAGGATAAAGATCCACATGATTCCCAGGCCGTGCCAGACCCAACTGCAGCCCATCACGCCGAACGAGTATTCGTGGTCGTAGCGGTCGTTCAGTCCGCGCAGCGTGACCAAGGTCAGCAGCAAGAGGGCCACCACGACGTGCAAGGCGTGCATCGCCGCGGCCGCAATGACCAGAGCCGTCGCCCCCAATTGGGCCTCGCCCGCGTTCTGGATGGCGCGCAGGTTCTGGACGACGCACCACATGCCGAAGACCTGAACGCCGACGAACGCCGTCCCATAAGCCAGCGCCCAGAGCATGTTCTTGCGGAACTTGTGCTGCCGTTCGCGGCGCACGGCCGAGAGGGCCCGCACCTGGACCGCGCTGCAAAGGACCAAGAACACAGTGCTGAAGGCGAAAGCCAGCGGGATGATGAATTGACCGGGGGCATGCGGCGGTCCGATCACCCGCGACAGTACCCAGGCAATCAATCCCGCAGCCAGAAAGAGACCGGCCGAGAGCCCGAAGAATCGCAGCGCGAACTGGCTCTGGGGAAGCGATCGGCCGAGCTGGGCGACCGGCGGCTCAGCCGAACGGTTCACATCTCGCTCGCCTCGCTGCGGCATGACGCTCCTGGCACCGGAGCGCACGGTACGGCGCTCCGCTCCGGCCTTTCTAAAATCATTCTAGCGTCCCGGCGGCGGGTGCAAGAGGTTTTTCGTTCAGGGGCAGGCGGAGGCGACCGGCGCGGGGGATCCCATGCCCGTTACATTAACACCGGCTGAAGGTAACACAGCCAGAAGGCCATGCCCTCGCGGGCCAGCACGGGCCGCATCTGGGGAGCCCGCACGTCCTCGCGAATCGGTGCGGCATGCACGTCGAGCCCGGCCCGCTGGAGGCTGAGCTTAATCCGGGGCACCTCGAAAAACCGGGCGACGATCAGCACATGCGGCAACTTCTGTGCGTCGAGAAATTTGGCCGTCTCGCCCAGCATCGCACGAGAATCTGCGGAAGCGGCCGGAGCACCTGGAGGCGACAGGATATCGGCCTCGGGAATTCCCTGGTCTAAAACTGCCCGTCGCAGGGACTGCAGCGTTTCGTCGGCCGCGCCCGTCTCGCCCGACCGGGGAACGAGCAACAGCTGTTTGACCTGCCCCTCGCGGTAGAGCTGGCACGCCGCCTGCAACGGGTTCCGGTCCGGTTTCTCGCCGGCGATTTTCTCGGCGTCTGCCCGCCCGGCGACGACCACGGCGGCAGCACCTTGAGCCGGATCAATGCCCGCTCGATCATCCAGCAGGCCGACGCAGGCGAAATTCGCCAGCGGAAAACTGACCACGCACGTGGCGAATGTCACCATCCCAACGAAAGCGTCCTTGAAGAAGTTTGTTCGCTCCCACCAGCCGGTCAGCTGCCCGGGCAACACGACGAAGAGCAGGGCGACCACATGCAGGGCGAAGGGGACCGGCAAATCGTGGAAGCTTTGACCCGCGTGAGCGACGTGGTAATACCGGTAAACGCTCCAACCGGCCGCTCCCAGCAGGCCCATCGTGCAAAGCCCGCCACAACGGCGAATGAATCCATTGGCCCGCGGGAAGAACGCAAACACAATCAGAAATGCGGCCGACAGGCCGAGCACGCCGCGGGACGCCGCCTTCGGCAAGGGCGCGAGATCGATCCACCAGTCGCCGGCTGAGAAGTTGGGAAACCGCAGTTCGCCCAGCAGGGCCAACAGGGTCACGCAACCGACAAAGAAGGCGGTCGCTCGCGAGACGGCAAACCAGGCCGGAGCGGTGGGCTGATCGGTCGAGTCTTCTTCGTTTTCGTTCTGCTCGGCAGCTTGCCACTCCTCGCGACGTGCCGGCCGCTCGCGAACTGGACGACGCGCCGACTCGCCCGCACCATACGCCGATCCCGCCTCCTGGGGCTGAGCCAGGTAGGATGAGCGGATCTCGCGGCGACCGTAAGGGTCCGCCTCGCGCACCGAATACAGGGGCCGCGCCGGACGGGGAGGGGGCGGCGGATACGACTCGTCAGGCAGGCGCTCGGAATAGGGGGGTGCCGGACGGGGAGCATAAACCGGCCCCGCCTCACGATAAGTGGCGCCCGCCTCGCGGTAAGTGACTGGGGGCTCGCGATAACCGGCCGGCGGTTCGCGATAGGCTGGAGCCGGTTCGGGGTAGCCCGGAGCTGGTTCGCGATACGGGGGAGCCGGTTCGCGATATTCGCCCTGCTGGTACTCCCGGACTTCGCGGCGGGGCGGCTGCTCGTCCTCGTATCGCCCGTATTCGCGCGCGTCGCGGCGCAGCGGTTCCCGGACAGGTTCTCCCACCGGTTCCCCCTGCTGGCGACGGATCGCCTCCCGAACCACATATCGCTGGTCGGATCGCATCGTGGCGGAAGGGTAGCCGGAAACCCGATTCTTGGGGAGACGAGCCTGGAACCCGGCCATTTCCGGCGTCTTTCCGGCGGCCGCGACCGGGCCGTCCGCTGGTCCCGTGCCCGCACGCAGGACAAGCTGCCAGCTTGTCCTACGAAACTACAGGACTACGCGACGGGTGAAGCTATGAGGAGCGGTAAGAGGTAGGCCGAGCCGGTTGGTGGTTGTGCTTGAACGTGGTAAACGGAGTTTGTTGCCAACCGTTTCCACAAAAGGACACCGCCATGAAATTTGCCGGCTGCGACCTACACAAGCAGACTATCACGATTTGCGTCGTCGACCAATTGCGGCGGGTCTTGGAGCGTCGGACCGTGCGTTGTGGCGAAGAGCGGACCATCCTGGCCTTCTTCGAAAGACTCGGGGACTTCGAGGCTGTCGTGGAAGCGACCGCCAGCTACGAATGGTTCGTGCGATTGATCGAGCCCGTGGCCCATCGCGTGTTGTTGGCCCACCCGAAGAAGCTGCGTGTGATTGCCGAGAGCACGCGTAAAAGCGATCGGCTCGACGCGCAAATCCTCGCGGAGTTCCTGGCCTTGGACATGATTCCGACGTCTTACCGGGCGACTCCGCGGCAGC
>Ga0210390_10001335_pt1 | contig 23862 bp, 23 predicted proteins | sample IncBWH11OmetaG_FD_161050 | JGI IMG/M metagenome (GOLD analysis project Ga0210390, IMG submission 161050) | Forest soil microbial communities from Barre Woods Harvard Forest LTER site, Petersham, Massachusetts, United States - Inc-BW-H-11-O ... | reverse complement strand
GTCGGCCAGTTGCAGGATCGCGGTTACGGCGCTGAGGCCGAACGTCACGGCCAACACGACGACAAGCTCGATGCGCAACGCGCGGCGCTGCGTCACCTCGGAGTCGGCGGAACTGAGCGGCTTATTCGGCGGGAATGCCACCTCGACACGGTAACCGGCAGCAGGCCGGTCACCCGCCGCTCAGTCTCGGCGTGGCCGAAGCGCGCCAATGCCATTGACGAACGGGCAGCCCATCAGCACCCGGATGGCCTGACCCAGACCGTTGACGTCCTCGACCGGCTGGCGGAAGGGCAGCCGGACGTCGCGGTCGCCGTCGGCGCTTTCGACGCGTAACCGGACGCCGTAGCGGTCCACCCCGAGCGGGCGGACGTCGCCGCGCCGCAGCCGCGCGGGCAGCCGGGCGGCCAGTCGGGCGACCACCTCGCGGTGCGCCTCGTCCAGGTGCCGGATCCAGCACGATTCGAACGCGCAGAACGGGTCGGGACGCGCGGCGAGCAGCGTCTCCACGTCGACGGCCTCAGCCCCGTTGGCGTCGGTGACCACCACCGACTCGATGTCCAGTCGCGCCAGCAGGTAGCGAGTGTCGTCACTGTCGTCATTGGCAACCGGACCGGACTCCAAGGTCTGCACTTGCAGCAGTGCCGGGTTGGGGTCCTCGGCGGCAATCCTGTCGAGCAGTCGGTGCACGGTCGGCAACGGCACCCGGTGCAGCCGACCGCGGATCCAGACCAGCGAACGGACCGGTTCGCGCAATGGCAGCGGCGCGTAGTCGGCCAACTCCAGCACGGCCTGCGCTCCGCCGGCCTCGCCGTCGACCAAATACGCGGCCACCGACCCGCCGACCGGGACGGTCACGGCGAACGAACCGTCGGCCAGCAGGTGGTGCAGGGGAGTGGTGAGCGGCTCGGCGCCATCGACGGCGAGCAGCGCGCCGCCCGCTCGGACACAGGTGCTGCGGATCCGCTCGGCCGTTGTGGGCGCCGCGCAGTCGGCAAGTGGCATCGTTGACCATCCTTGGGAAAGTGAGGTAAGCCTAACTTAACTAGAGATGATCAGACGGCACAAGACGTACGACCCGATAGGGTTTTGGTCGTGGCAAGCATCGCGTATCTCGGCCCCGAAGGGACCTTCACCGATGCGGCGCTGCTGCAGATGATCGACGCCGGCATGGTTCCCCAGCACAGCCCGGATACCGTGCGGCGGCTGCCGGTCGACAGCACGCCCGCTGCCCTTGATGCCGTCCGCGACGGCGCGGCCGCTTACGCTTGCGTGCCGATTGAGAATTCGATCGACGGTTCGGTGACGCCCACCCTGGACAGCTTGGCGATCGGGACGCCGCTGCAGGTGTTCGCCGAGCTGACGCTCGATGTGGCGTTTAGCATCGTCGTCAAACAGGGTCTTACCGCCGCCGACGTGCGCACGCTGGCCGCCTTCCCGGTCGCCGCGGCGCAGGTGCGGCGGTGGCTGGCCGCCCACTTGCCCACCATTGAGCTGCGCCCGGCTAACTCGAATGCCGACGCCGCGCAGCAAGTCGCCAACGGCCACGTCGACGCCGCGGTGACTTCGCCGTTGGCCGCCACCCAACGCGGATTGTCGACGCTGGCCGACGGCGTGGTCGACGAAGCCAATGCGCGCACCCGTTTCGTGCTCGTTGGTCCGCCGGGGCCACCGCCGGCCCGCACCGGCGCCGATCGGACGTCGGTGGTGCTGCGGATCGACAACGCGCCGAGCGCGCTGGTGTCGGCGCTCGCCGAGTTCGGCATGCGCGGCATCGACCTGACCCGTATCGAATCCCGGCCCACCCGAACCGAATTGGGTACCTACGTGTTCTTCTTGGACTGCGTCGGCCACATCGACGACGACGCTGTCGCCGAGGCACTCAAGGCGCTGCACCGGCGTTGTACCGACGTGCGCTACTTGGGTTCCTGGCCGACCGGAGCGCTTGCCGGCTCGCCGCCACCACACGTCGACGACGCGTCGCGCTGGCTGGCGGGGCTGCGCGGAGGGCCGACGGGCGAAGGCTCGGCGCGATGAGCGGTCGGCTGGTCTTGGTGCGGCACGGTCAGTCCTACGGCAACGTCGACAAACGTTTGGACACCCGCCCGCCGGGGGCGGAGCTGACACCGCTGGGCCGTGAGCAGGCGCGCGAGTTCGCGCGGGCGGCGGCGTCGCGGCCCGGACTGTTGCTGCACTCGGTCGCGACCCGCGCGGTGCAGACCGCGGAGGAGATCAGCGCCGAGGTCGACGTGCCGGCCAGCGAGGTGACCGGCATCCACGAAGTGCAGGTCGGTGACCTGGAAAACCGCAGCGACGACGATGCGGTCGCCGAATTCAACGCCATCTACAAGCGCTGGCACGAGGGGGAGTGGGACGTGCCGATGCCGGGCGGCGAGACCGCCAACCAGGTCCTGGACCGCTACACGCCGGTGCTGACCGACCTACGGATGCGCTACCTCGACGACGACGAGTGGACCAGCGACATCGTCGTCGTCAGCCACGGCGCGGCGATCCGGCTGACAGCCGCCATTCTGGCCGGCGTCGAAAGCAGCTTCGTGCTCGATCATCACCTCAACAACACCGAGGCGGTGGTCCTGGCGCCGGTTACCGACGGCCGCTGGAGTTGTGTGCAGTGGGGGACCCTGACGCCGCCGTTCTACCCGGGTCCAGATGCCACGCCGGTGACCGACGCGGTGGAGTCAGGCGCCGACCCGATGGGCTGACGGCCCTCCGGTTCAGATCGCCACGGTGGACGGTGCGCCCACCTCAACGCAGTCGCAACCGACCGCGTCGCAGTCGACGACGAAGGCGTGCGGCATCAGCTCCGGGCTGGTGCAGCCCTCCTCGGTGCACTCCGACCGGTGCAGCCAATGGCGAATGATCGTGCCGTGGCAGTGATCCAGCCCTGCCCGGCAGTCGCGGCAATCTGTCATGCGCCACTCCTCCTCATCGCCGCGCTCTGCATCGTCGTTGGCGCGCCATGTGCCGTTCTTAGCACTGATCGCCGACAGATCAGCGACGCCGCGCCCGTCGGCCCCGGAGTTAAGTTCCTCAGGCCCAGCCGAGTTCGTGCAGCCTGTCGTCGTCGATGCCGAAGTGGTGGGCGATCTCGTGAACCACGGTGATCTTCACTTCCTCGACGACCTCGTCCTCGTCGTCGCAGACGTCCAACAGCGCAGCGCGGTAGATCGTGATGGTGTCCGGCAGCGAACCGGCGTAATGGGAATCGCGTTCAGTCAACGCCACGCCCTCATACAAGCCGAGCAGGTCGTCTTCGTCGGCGTTACGGTCGGCGACCAGCACCACTACGTTGTCCATCACCGCGGCCAGCTGCGCCGGGATCAGGTCGAGCGCGTCGGACACCAGCTCGTCGAACCGTTGCGGATCCATCCGCACGGCCACCAGTTACCCGCCCGGCGGAGGAGGTGGAGGTGGTGGTGGCGGCGGGGCCTCCGGCGCGGGCGGCGGTGGTGGGGCCTCGGGAGCCGGTGGTGGCGGTGCCTCGGGAGCCGGCGGTGCCGGTGCGGCGGGCGCGGGCTGCTCCGGCGGGGCCGGTTGCTGTCCCGGAAGGTGTTGGTTGCCCTGTCGCTGGCTGTTTGAACCGCCCGACGATCCGGCGGACGACGATCCAGCGGACGACGATCCGGCGGACGACGATCCAGCGGACGACGATCCGGCCGACGACGATGAGCCGCCGCCGGTGTCAGGAGTAGTCGGGATCGGCGGCAGGTTCAGTCGCTCGGCGGGGATGTCCGGTGGCGGAACCGGGGGCTGACCGTTGATCTTGAGCGGCCCCTTGGCGCTGTTGAGCAACGTCGCCCAGCCACCGTTACCCAGGGTCGCCCCGATACTGCAGGCAACCTGCCGGCTACCGGCCGACCAGCTCGGGAACGACAGCGTGCTGTAGATCAGCGTCAGTGTGGTGCTGCGCAACTGCACCGGCGCGAGGTAGGCGTCCGTCAGCCGGGTGCAGGAGTCTTTGATGAAGGCGTCCTGATCGGGCTCCGGAGGCAGGGCGTCGGGAAACTTCGCGAGCAAGTCGACCGTTCCGGTGACCTCCATCGCATGCGGCGCCGCGCAATCGATCGGAATGTCAGTGGGTTGATTGGTCGAGGGGTCGATGCCCAGGCAGGTGCCGTCCGGCCAGACCTTGGACTGGTCGACGTCGCCGATCTTGCCCTTGTAGGCGACTTGTTCGTTACCCGCGCCCGGCAGCTGCAGGCCGCATAGCATCCGCCGCTCGCCGGATTGCCGCCAGGCTTTATCGCCCGACCACAACATGCTGATGATGAATTTGCTGTTGGGGTCGAACTTGGCGCCCAAATAGCGGCGCACCGCCGACTCGCACTGCTCCTGGCTGATCTGCTCGATCCGTGTGGCCGACGGCGGCGCGGCGTCGGGTCCGTACTCCGAACCGGGGAACGTGCGCATGTCGATGGACTCGGCGACCTCGAAGCGGTGCTCGTCTTTGCAGTCGACGATCGTCGCGGCTTCCGGCATCCGATCCGGCCACATCAGGCAGTTGCCGCTGGTGGCGCGGTTGAACGCGTCATTACCCTTCGACCCCGTGCTCGGCACCGGGTCGATGTAGCCGGTCAGCCGACCGGGACCACCACCGATCGGAAGGGCGGTGACGAGCCCGGCAATGAGCAGACCGCCCAGGGCTGTCAAAAGCAGCGCGCGCCGGGTGGCCGAGGCTTGCAGAGCGGTCAGCCACTCGACCCGCGGTAGCCGAAGTCCCGGCCGTTTGGCCGGTGACTTCTGCTGCTCGGCATCGTTCGACATTGGCTCCATTCTGACAGGCCGACCGCGTACCGTGACAGTTGTTGCAGAAGTAACGTCATGTGGTTATCGCTGGCGGGCGCCTTCCGCGTAGGGTTCTAGCCCGTGATTGACCTGAAGTTGCTCCGCGAAAACCCGGATGCCGTGCGCCAATCCCAGACCAGCCGCGGCGAGGACCCGGCTCTGGTCGACACGCTGCTGGCAGCCGACACCGCCCGGCGGACCGCGATCTCGACGGCCGATTCGCTGCGCGCCGACCAAAAGGCCGCCAGCAAGAAGGTGGGCGCCGCCTCCGCAGACCAGCGTCCGGCGCTGCTGCAGCAGGCCAAGGGCCTGGCCGAGCAGGTCAAGGCGGCCGAGGTAGCGCAGGCCGACGCCGAGGCAGCGTTCACAACAGCCCACATGGCGATCCCGAACGTGATCATCGACGGCGTGCCCGCCGGCGGGGAGGAGGACTACGCCGTCCTCGACGTCGTCGGTGAGCCCGCGGCGATCGACCATCCGAAAGACCATCTGGAACTCGGTGAGGAACTGGGCCTGATCGACATGGAGCGTGGGGCCAAGGTGTCCGGGTCCCGCTTCTACTTCCTGACCGGCCGGGGCGCGCTGCTGCAGCTGGGGCTGCTGCAGCTGGCGATCCGGATGGCCGCCGACAACGGTTTCATCCCGGTCATCCCGCCGGTCCTGGTGCGTCCGGAGGTGATGTCGGGCACCGGCTTCCTCGGTGCCCACGCCGACGAGGTGTACCGGGTGGAGGGCGACGATCTCTACCTCGTCGGCACCTCCGAAGTGCCGCTGGCCGGCTACCACGCCGACGAGATCCTCGACCTGTCCGGTGGGCCGCTGCGCTACGCCGGCTGGTCGTCGTGCTTCCGCCGCGAAGCCGGCAGCTACGGCAAGGACACCCGAGGCATCATCCGGGTACACCAGTTCGACAAGGTCGAAGGATTCGTCTACTGCACCCCGGACGACGCCGAGGCCGAGCATCAGCGGCTGCTGGGCTGGCAGCGCGAAATGCTGGCCCGCATCCAGGTGCCCTATCGGGTAATCGACGTGGCCGCAGGCGATCTCGGTTCGTCGGCCGCTCGCAAGTTCGACTGCGAGGCCTGGGTGCCGACGCAGCACGCCTACCGCGAACTGACCTCGACGTCGAACTGCACCACCTTCCAGGCCCGCCGGCTGGCCACCCGCTACCGGGACGCCGCCGGCAAGCCGCAGATTGCCGCGACGCTCAACGGCACGCTGGCCACCACCCGTTGGCTGGTCGCCATCTTGGAAAACCACCAACGGCCCGACGGAAGTGTGCGGGTTCCCGACGCGCTGGTGCCATACGTCGGCACCGAATTGCTGGAGCCGGTCTAGGTCTGGCTCGCCCCGGCGGCCGCCGGGGTGAGCAAAGGTCGGATAGCGCTTTCAGTCTGAACTATCATCACCAACGTCCTGCATGCGTGGGTGGGGCAACCGCGTAGGGGGTGTAAGCGCAATGGGCTGGCTCGCTCGGTGGTGGCGACAATCCGATCACTACGACCGGCTGAGTTCTCATCTGCAGGCGTGGGGTCTGGCCACCGTCGCCAGATTCACCATCGCGCTGATCGCGGCCGGGTTGTCGGTCGATGCGCTCGGGACGATCTGGACTCCTACCGGTCCACGTGGCGTTGTTCCGCTGGCCTGCACGCTGGCCGCGTCCGTGGGCGCCGCGGTTGGCGCGCTGTTGTGGGTCCTGCGCTGGCCAACCCGCGCGGCGGCGACTGCGTTCGCCGTGCTGTCCACCGCCAGCATCGCACTGATCGCGCTGGCCCAGCACAATCCCCTTATTTCGATGCTGACCTGCGCCGCGTTCACCGCTACGGCCAGCTATATCGCGCTGTTTCACACCGCGCCCTTGATGGCCTATAACTTCGCGGTCGCGGGCGTGGTGGGCGGTGTCGAGGCCATCCGAATGGCGCCGGGGTTTGGCATCGTCGCCGGCCTGTGTGACTACTTGCTGCTGCTGCTGCTCAACCTGGCGGTGCCGTCCGGCATCCAGGTGGTGGTGCACATGCTCGGGACCGATGCCGAGCGGGCTGAACGTGACCAGCTCACCGGCCTTCTGACCCGGCGGGCCTTTCGTCGGCGCGCGAAAGCCCGCCTGGAGCAGGGTCGCGACCAGCGCGGTCATTTCGTCATCGCCGTGATCGACTTGGACCACTTCAAACAACTCAACGACAACTATGGACACGGCACCGGCGACGATGCGCTGGTGTCGGTGGCCCGTGCGCTGCGTGACACCACCGACGACACCGCAGTCATCTGCCGCTCCGGCGGCGAAGAATTCGTCATCGCCGACATCTGGCACCCCGATGAGGTGGGCCCGCGCGCACAGCAACTGTGTGACGTTATTGCCGCACTACCCTTCGGCATCACCGCCAGCGTCGGCACCGCCGGCATCCACCCGGCGCACCGGGACGGTGACAGCGTCGACTTACTTGCGGCGTTGATTGTGGCCGCCGACGCCGCGATGTATGTCGCCAAACGACGCGGCGGAAACCAGACGGGCCATCACCGCTCGCCGCTCCCGCCGCGTATCGACGGTGTTGAGGCCGGCGAAAGTGATTACCGCGAAGACGGACTCACCGCTTAGGCGTCGACCGGCGTTGGTGCAAAGGAACTTTGGGCATGACGCCGCTGCCGTTCGATGGTGGCGAAGTACCAGGCCAGCGGGAAAGAAAAGCTCGTGAAGAAGCTGGCAAGGAAGAACAGCCAGGGGCGCCGGATGCCGCGCCGATAGCCGTCGACGATGGTGAACACCGGCAGCAGAATGACGTTCGCGATGATGTAGTCCTGGTCGCCCGAACCGGCGGCCGGGTTGGCGAACTGTTGGGCCAGGAAGTGCGGGTAGCTGGCCGGCCCCTGCACGATGCTCCCCTGGCCACCTGCGGCGAGCACGAAGTGAATGTTGAAATACCAGCCGAGCACGATCGAGGCGATGCCTGCTGCGTAGTAAACACATTCCAGCGGCGACAGCCACGGCCCGTCGGCCGGTTTGGCGTAGATCTTCGGGTTCGACGCGAGGATCCAACCGATGACGGCGAGCCCGAGGATTGCGTGGATGTATAGCCAGATCATGGGCGAAGTCTCACCTCTGCCGATAAGTTTTGTCAATATTGACATAACAAAAACTGGGGTACCTTACTGCCATGGTCCGGCCCGCGCAGACAGCGCGCAGCGAGCGCACTCGGGAGGCGCTGCGTCAGGCTGCCTTGGTGCGATTCCTGGCCCAGGGTGTCGAAGAGACCTCGGCCGAGCAGATCGCCGGCGACGCCGGAGTGTCACTGCGGACGTTCTATCGCCACTTCCGGTCCAAACACGATTTGCTGTTTGCCGACTACACCGGACTGCATTGGTTTCGCGCAGCACTGGACGCCCGCCCGGCCGATGAACCGATCATCGATTCGGTACAGTCGGCCATCTTCTCATTCCCGTATGACGTTGAGGCAGTGACGAAAATCGCCACGCTACGGGGTGGCGAGCTCGACCCGGGCCGTATCGTCCGGCACATTCAGGATGTTCAGGCCGACTTCGCCGACGCCATCCAGACGCAGCTGCAACGCCGTAGCTGCAGCGCCGACCCGACGCCCGATGAGCTGCTGCGCATGGCGGTGGCCGCGCGGTGCATCGCGGCGGCGGTCTTCGGCGCGATGGAAGTGTGGATGCTGGGCGACAACCGGTCGCTGGGCGAGCTGGCACGGGTGTGCCACGTAGCGTTGGAGTCGCTGCGCGCCGGCATCACCGCCGCCTGGACGCGCGACCCAGTTTCGTCATAATTGACAAAACTTGGCAACCGTGCCAGCCTGCGCAGCAGCAGAGCGGAAGGGCGGAGCAGATGGCCGATTTCGACGCGATCGTCATTGGTGCCGGACACAACGGGCTGGCTGCAGCCGTGATGCTGCAACGCGCCGGGCTGCGCACGCTGTGTCTGGAATCCAAGCTCTACGCCGGCGGGATGGCGTCCACCGTGGAGCTTTTCGACGGCTACCAGTTCGAGATCGCCGGCTCGGTGCAGTTCCCCACCGCACCGGTGGTCCGCCACGAGCTCGGCCTGGACACCCTGCCGACCATCGACCTGGACGTGATGTCGGTGGCGCTGCGCGGTGTCGGCGACGACCCGATGATCCAGTACAGCGACCCGATCAAGCTGTTCACCCACCTCAACGAGGTGCACGGGGCGGACGCCGTCAACGGCATGGCGGGGCTGATGGGCTGGGCACAGGCGCCGACCCGGGCGCTCGGCCGGTTCGAGGCCGGCACGCCGCCGAAGACCATCGACGAGATGTATGCCTGTGCCACCAACGAATTCGAGCGTTCGGCGATCGACGACATGCTGTTCGGCTCGGTCACCGACGTGCTGGACCGCTACCTTCCGGACCGCGAGAAGCACGGCGCGCTGCGCGGCTCGATGACCGTGCTGGCGGTGAACACCCTTTACCGGGGGCCGGCGACGCCGGGCAGCGCGGCTGCGCTGGCCTTCGGGCTCGGCGTTCCCGACGGGGACACCATGCAGATGAAGAAGTTGCGCGGCGGCATCGGCGCGCTCACGGCGCACTTGGCTGACTCGCTGGTGAGCGGCGGAGGCGAGCTTCGCCTACGCGCGAAGGTCACCGAAATCCTCGTCAGCGACGGAAAGGTGAGCGGGGTGCGCACCGAGGCCGGGCAAACGGTGACGGCCCCGGTCGTGATCTCCGCGGTCGCGCCCGACCTGACGGTCAACGAGCTCGTCGACCCCGCGGTGTTGCCCGCGGACATCCGCGAACGCTACGCGCGGATCGACCACCGCGGCAGTTACATCCAGATGCACTTCGCGTTGGACGAGGCGCCAGAGTTCGCCGCGCCCTACACCGCACTCAACGACCCGAGCATGCAGGCGTCCATCGGGATCTTCTGCACACCGGAAGAGGTCCAGCAGCAGTGGGAGGACTGCCGGCGTGGAATTGTGCCGGCCGACCCGACGGTCGTCTTCCAGATCCCCTCGCAGAACGATCCCGACCTCGCGCCCGAGGGCAAGCACGCCGCATCGGCGTTCGCGCTGTGGTTCCCCATCGAGGGCGAAGTGGACTACGGCGCGGCGAAAGTCGAAATGGGCCAACGGGTGATCGACAAGATTACCCGGCTGGCGCCCAACTTCGAGCGCAGCATCAGTCGGCACACCACCTTCACGCCCAAGCACATGGGCGTCATGTTCGGCGCCCCTGGCGGCGACTACTGCCACGGCCTGTTCCATGCGCAACAGGTCGGCCCCAACCGGCCCGGGCCGAAAGGCTTTATCGGACAGCCGATTCCAGTCCACGGGCTTTACCTGGCCAGCACCGGATGCCACGGCGGGCCGGGAATCACCTTCATCCCGGGATATAACGCGGCCCATCAAGCGCTGGCCGACGCCGGGCGCTGACGCGCGCAACTAGTCGCGTTGGTCCAGCAACCGGTCCAGCAGCGCGGTGAACTCTTCCGGGTCGGCCGGTGTGAACGCCGGGCTCGGCCGGGTCCCCGGCACGTCCAGGGTGATCAGTGTTGACCGCAGCGGCCGCCGCATGTCCAGCGGCAGCCAGCGGCGCAGGTCTGAGCTGCCCCAGATGCGGAACCGATGCATGAACAGCCCCAGCGGTTGGGCCCGGTAACCGCGGATCCTGTCCAGCGCGATGATCTTCGATGTGCCAGACGGAAAGTGGTAGCGGCGCAACGTGATCGCCTCCCGGTCCAGTTGGACCAGGCCATCGTCGTAGCTCACGATGCTCATAGCCGGGAGCACCGAAGCTCATGGCCCCGCGTGGTGAGGCAGCGGCCGTTTTCCAAGTTCCACTGCCACCCGTGCAGGTTGCAGGTCAGCGTGGTGCCCTCGACCACACCGAACCGGGACAGGTCAGCCTTCAGATGCGGGCATCGTCGCTGAATCTCCCAGCCGTCCATAGTGATCGACGCGGTGTCGTCGTGCGCCTCGCCGAACCAGCCGTCGGCGTAGGCGATCCGCTCATCGGTCAGGCATTTGAAAAACGTGTACAGGTATTCGTTGTAGCCGCCGACCCGCCAGGCCTTGAACCGGGTGGACAGGAAGATGGTGTTGACCCAGTCGGGTTCGTTCTCGCGGAGCACCGTGCGCACCAGTTCCGGCGGGATGGCAAACCCGTAACGGAACTTCTCGTCAGGAATCGCTTCTCGCACAGTACGTTTAGGGAAGTCGAGAACCACCTGCTGTGAGCCGATCAGCAGCTCGACGGGATAGCCGATGCCGTCGCAGATCTCGTCTCCGGCCAACATGATCGGCTCGAACACCGCTCGCAGCGGCTCCAGCAGCGACTCGCCGGTGGCGGGCTCCCAGCCGGCCTTCTCCGCCGCCAGCACCGGCTGCATGCGGGCGGCGTAGTCGGCGATGTAGGCCGCCTTGCCGGTGGTGAAGATCGCCTCGACTCCCCCGCAAGCGGGAGGTGCCCCCAGGTCGGTGGGCAGCGGGTGGCTGAGCGAGTTCAGTTGTGCGCCAGAGAATTCGGCAGTCGACCCGGGCATCATCAGCAGGCCGCGGTCGTGTCCGTGCGTGCGCATCTGGTCGAGGAACACCATCTGGTCGGGGAAGATGTTCGCCGGGTCGCCGTGGTCGTCGTTGAGGTCACGCAGCTCGGGGTCCAGGAAGCACGGCGGGCCGGCCGACGGGATCACCCACGTCGCGTCGACCTGTGCGACGTACTGGCGGGCCCGGTCCATCTGGCGTTGTCGCTTCTGCGTGCCGAACGTCTCCTTGGCCCGCGCCGGCATGTCGTAGACCATCGGATACCAGATCGCGCCGGAGAACTGCAGCATGTGCACGTCGATGTGACCGAACGCATGCGTCAACACGTCCAGATCGACCGGGCGGGCGTCGTTCATGTTGAACGCTGTCGTCTCGCCGTCGCAGACGACCAGCGCGGAATCGCCGATCGGGCCGTCCGCGGGAGCGCGCAGCGCGATGACCATCACGTCGAGGTCGCCTTTCGGCCCGCTGATCCGGTGTTTCACCGAATCGGTGGTCTCAAAGAACTGGTGGAAGCCCAGGCCCTGCAACGTATCCTTCAAGTCGGGCACCGGATAGTCCGGCAGCAGCACCACGGCGTCTTTGTTGACGTGCTCGGTCAGCAGCTTGGCGTCGAAGTGGTCCTTGTGCAGGTGCGAGACGTACAGATAGTCGCAGTCGCCCAAGGCGTCCCAGTCCAGCTGGCTGTTGTCCGGGAAGGGAAACCACGATGCGAAGTAGGCCGGATTGACCCAGGGGTCGCAGAGGATGCTGCCCGCTCGGGTCTCGATCCGAAAGCCGGCATGACCGACGCTTGTGACCTGCACCGATGCCCTTCAATAGCTAGTGTCGCGATACTGATCTGCCGCCCCGAGCTTAGCGGGCGAGCCGAGGGAAACGCCCGACCCGCTAGAGCCACCTAGCCGGGGGAAACGCCCGACCCGCTAGAGCCACCTAGGCGGGAACACTAGGGTTGATCACCGTGGAACCGGTATACGGGACGATCATCCAACTCGTCCGGCTGACGTGGCGTGTGCAGGGCTTACGTTTCACGGTCCTCGGGCAAGAAAACATTCCCGCCACCGGCGGCGCCGTCGTCGCCATCAACCACACCAGCTATTTCGACTTCACCCTCGCCGGGTTACCCGCCTACCAGGAGCACCGCGCGCGCAAAATCCGGTTCATGGCCAAGCAGGAAGTGTTCGACAACAAGATCACCGGGCCGATCATGCGGGGTTGCCGGCACATCCCGGTGGACCGGTCCAGCGGCGCCGCGTCCTACGAGGCCGCCGTTGAAAGGCTGAAGGCCGGTGAATTGGTTGGCGTCTATCCCGAAGCGACGATCAGCCGCAGCTTCGAAATCAAGGAGTTCAAGTCCGGGGCCGCCCGGATGGCGATCGAGGCCGACGTGCCGATCATTCCGCACGTCGTCTGGGGTGCCCAGCGGATCTGGACCAAGGACCATCCCAAGAAACTGTTCCGGCCAAAAGTGCCGATTGTGATTGCGGTCGGCGAGCCGATCCTGCCGACGCTGCCGGCGCAGGAGCTGACGGCGTTGCTGCACTCCCGAATGCAGCATCTGCTGGAGCGGGTGCAGGATGCCTACGGCCCGCACCCCGCCGGCGAGTTCTGGGTGCCGCACCGGCTCGGCGGCGGCGCCCCGACCCTGGCCGAGGCTGCCCAGTTGGACGCCGAGGAAGCCAGCCAGCGCGCGGCCGCCCGGGCGGCTCGTCAGCGAGCGGATCCGGCGGGCGCGTCGGAGTAACTCCCATGGAGCCGGTCTTTCGAACTCTTGAGATCGCGGCCAAGGCCTTGGTCGCGGCGACCGGCACCAAGATCACCTACCAGAACCTGGAGAACATTCCGCGCACCGGCGGTGCGGTGATCGCGATCAACCACACCAGCTACGTGGACTGGGTGCCGGCCGCGCTTGCCGTGCATTACCGGGGGCGGCGCATCCGCTACATGATCAAGGCCGAGATGCAGCAGGTGACGATCGTCAACTTCTTGATCAAGCACACCAAGACCATCCCGGTCAACCGCGGAGCCGGGTCCGAGGCGTACACCGCGGCCGTCCGGTTGCTGCGGGCCGGCGAGCTGGTCGGTCTGATGCCCGAAGCCACGATCAGCCGCAGTTTCGAGCTCAAGGAGTTCAAGACCGGGGCGGCGCGGATGGCGTTGGAGGCCGGCGTCCCGATGGTTCCGCTGATCGTCTGGGGCGCACAGCGGATTTGGACGAAAGACCACCCGAGAAACGTCGGCCGCAAGAAGATCCCCGTCGTCGTGGCGGCGGGCAAGCCGTTGTCCCCGGCCGGCGACGTCGAGCAGCTTGATGCGGCGCTGCGCGATGAAATGACGTCCTTGCTGCATCGCGTGCAGGAGGAATATCCCCACCCCGAAGGCGCGTTCTGGATTCCGCAGAGGCTTGGCGGCAGCGCACCTACGGTGGCGGAGGCAAAAGCTCTCGAGGAAACTGAAAAGGCCGCGCGTGCCCGCAAGCGGGCTGAGCGCGGCGGTGACACGGCCGGCAGCTGAGGGGATTCGGCGTCCGCGTCGGGGACGATGGAGCGGCGCCGGTTGCACGAAAGGAGCTACGGGCATGGCAGAGCCGTTTTACCGGTTCGGCGAGTGGATAGTGCCGCCGATGGTCGCGATGAACGGAACGAAGTTCACGTTCCGCGGCCTGGAGAACATTCCCGAGCGCGGCGGCGCGTTGCTTGCCCAGAACCACACCAGCTACCTCGACTGGCTCCCGCCGTTGTTCGCCGTACGTGAACGGGGCCGGCGGATGTACTTCATGATCAAGGCCGAGATGGCCGACGTGAAGGCGGTCAACTACGTCATCAAGCACGCCAGGCTCATTCCGGTGGACCGCAGGCACGGACAAGACGCATTGGACGTCGCCGTGCAGCGGCTGCGCGAGGGCGAACTCATCGGGATGCATCCCGAGGCCACCATCAGTCGCAGTTTCGAACTCCGGGAGTTCAAGACCGGTGCGGCCAGGATGGCCCTCGAGGCGCAGGTGCCGATCGTCCCGCTGATCGTCTGGGGCGCCCATCGCATTTGGCCCAAAGACCACCCAAAGAAGGTGTTCCGCAACAAGGTTTCGATCACCGTGGCGGCCGGCCGCCCGCTGCCCCCGCACGGCACCACTGAACAACTCAACGTCGCGCTGCGGTACGCGATGAACGAGTTGCTGTACCAGGTGCAAGAGGAGTACCCGCACCCGGAGGGCGAGTTCTGGGTGCCGCGGCGGCTGGGTGGCGCGGCGCCGACCCAAGATGATTCCCGGGCGATCCGGTTGGCCGAACTGCAAGAGCGCCTTGAGAAGTACGGAACCGACGGCGTGACGCGCCCGGGGCAAAGCCAAAGCGGAATACATTGATCATTCCGGCTGGCTGCGCAGGCGGATCGGCCCGGTGACCCTGCCCGCGCTGATCGCCTGCGATGTGGACGGCACCCTGATCGGCGACGACGAGCGGATCAGCCCGCGCACGCGGAACGCGGTGCGCGCCGCTGTCGAGGCCGGTGCGCAGTTCGTGCTGGCCACCGGTCGCCCGCCACGCTGGGTGCAGCCGGTGGTCGACGACCTGGGGTTCGCGCCAATGGCGGTGTGCGCCAACGGCGCTGTGATCTACGACCCCGCGACCGACCGCGTGCTGACCGCCCGGACGCTGTCCGTGGCGACCCTGGGCGAACTGGCGGAGATCGCGACACGAGTCATCCCGGGTGCCGGGTTGGCCGTCGAGCGGATCGGCCGCAGCGCGCACGACACGGCGACGCCGCAGTTCGTCAGCTCGCCGGGCTATGAGCACGCCTGGCTCAATCCCGACAACACCGAGGTGTCCATCGAAGACCTGCTGAGCGCCCCGGCGATCAAACTACTGATCCGCAAGGCCGGCGCCCGCAGCGCCGATATGGCCGCCGAACTCGCCAAGCACGTCGGCCTCGAGGGCGACATCACCTACTCCACCAACAACGGGCTGATCGAGATCGTGCCGTTGGGCATCAACAAGGCCACCGGTATCGCCGAAATCGCTGGGCCGCAAGGCATCACCGATGACGATGTGGTCGCGTTCGGGGACATGCCCAACGACGTGGCGATGCTGCTGCGGGCCGGCCACGGGGTGGCGATGGGCAACGCGCATCCCGACGCGATCGCCGCCGCCGATGAGGTGACCGCGTCCAACACCGACGACGGGGTGGCGCGGGTACTGGAACGGTGGTGGCTTTGACGCGGCCCTAGTCGGCGTGCACCGGTGAGAACCGCTCGAGCTGGATAGGCGGGCCGGTTGGCGGCGCCGGCGGCAATTCCTCGGCCACCCCGTCGGTTACCCGGCTGACACGACCGCTGAGCCGGTCGAAGTCCAGCGTGCCGTGCTGGAAATTCTGCTTCACCCACTGCGGCTCCTGAAACTCGCCGCTGGTCGGCAGTCCCAGCGCACCGCGCTCATAGCCGAGCGAGGCCCACGCGTCGTAGATGGCGCCGGTGAGCGGTTCGGCGCCGGTCTCCGGCGACCAGTACATCGCGCCCTTGTCGAAGGTGGCGTAGCGCGCCGCGCCGGCGCCGGTTGCTTCCGGTGATGTCGGTACGCCCAACGGGCTGTTAACGGCGCCCATCGACTGCCACCGGTCATAGATCGCCCCGCCTTGCAGCGCCATCGCCATGTCTTCAGGTCGAGGCGGGCTGTTGAAACGGGCTGCGGTGTCGCGGATTTCGTCCATGAGACCGTAGGCGACGTTGCCCGGGCAGTCGGTGGCGCCGACGTCGCGGTGGCTGAAAATAGTCGGCAGCGTCGCGATGGCATCGACCGGGTAGTTGGTGTCCGGTCCGCCGGCCGACGCCAACGTGACCGTGCCCTTCGGGTTGATGTGATCCAGCCCCAACCGCCAACCAAGTAGCCGGCCGATGGTGTTGAGCTGGATCGGCGTCGGCGCTACGTCGTCGAAGTTGCCGATCATCGCCACACCCCAGGCTTCGCGGTTGAAGCCGCCGGTGTGGTCGCCCTGCACTGGCCCGCCCAACGCACCTGCCCTGCCCTCGAATACCTGGCCGTACCTGTCGACCAGTGCGTTGTAGGCGATGTCGCACCAGCCCAGTATTTGCGTGTGATAGGCGTAAATCGATTGAACGATTGCCGCCGAGTCCTGGGGTTGGTAGTCGTTGCTCTCCGCCGTGTGGTGGACGACGGCGGCGCGGATAGGTGCATTGAACGGGCGGTTTCCGCAGCGCACGAGGTCGTCGGCGCCCCATTGGGCCCGGCCGATGATGTTGGGCGGTTGACCCGCCGCGATGACTGCGGTGGGCGGCGTCCACTGGGTATCGGCCGGAGCCTGCGGCGGAGAGATGAGGACAGCCGAGATGTTCTGTGCCAGCGGCTGTTCCACAGTGGCCGGCAGGTAGCCCAAGCCGGTGGTGGTCGGCATCGGGCCGCGCGGCCGTTCGGTGGGCGGTGCGCCCGGTGGGCGGGTGACCGCGATTTGGACGGTCGTGGTCTTGCCGACGAACACGGGATCGGTGCCCGATGGACCCGGTGTTGAGCCGTGGCCGCCCGTGCCCGCCAGCGCCTCGGTCTCGTACCACGGACCCCACGAGCCATCGGCGTGGCGGGCGCGTATCCGCGCTGAGGTGCCGCCGAGGTCTCCGCCGGTCAGCGCAACCATGGAAAACGGTGTGGTTTGGCTGATTTCGCGGACCGTGACGCCTCCGCCGAGACCGACCAACGGCTGTTGGGCGAGATGAGTATCGCCCGGGCGGGCCGCTTGCTGCCGCTGATCCCGATGTTCCATCGCGGGGTCGGCCGCCCACGGCAGGATGATCACTGTCGCGACGACGGCAGTGAACAGCATCGTCGGTGCGGGACGGCCAGGACGGCAGGGTGGCACCACCCGATGTTACGTATGTGTCTAGTGTTGCAGATGATTCGACACGCTACGCAAGTGAATTATGTTAATGAACGCACGGCACGGCACCGCAGAGATTGGGCGGCGCTGGTCGCGCGGGCCCACTTCTGCGGTGCCGTTTCGGGTGGCAAGTCCTTCAACCGGGCTCCGATCAGGGTGTCGGCAGTGGCGGCGCCGGTACCGGAGGCACCGGTACCGCACCTGGCGCTGCCGCAGCGGCCCCTGCGCCGCCCATAGCCTGCTTCAGCCCGGGCATCACCAGGCCCTTGAGCAGGTCGATCGCCTGACCGGCGCCCAGCTGGTTGGCCGCGCTCATCATGTCGCTGACCAGCCCGCCGCTACTTCCGCCCGACGGCGCAGCGCCGAGTGACGGATCGCCGAGGATCGGGTAGGTGCCGCCGGCGCCCGGGTCCAGGCCGACCGGGTCGCTGATCGGAAATTCGCTCGGATTCGGCAGAGCACCGGGAGTGGCCGACGACGGACCGAAGGCGGTCGGGCTGGTCAGCCCTGGCGTCAGGCCGCCCGGACTGGTCAATCCGGGGGTGGTCAGCGAGGGATCGGTCAGACCCGGCGTTGCGCCCGGGGTGAGGCCGGGCGTCGTGCCCGGGGTGAGGCCCGGACTGGTCAGACCCGGCGTCGCGCCCGGCGTCAGACCCGGAGTCGTACCCGGGGTGAGGCCCGGACTGGTCAGACCCGGTGAGGTCAAGCCGGGGCTGGTCAAGCCGGGGCTGGCCAGGCCAGGGCTGGTGAGGCCAGGGCTAGTCAGCCCGGGGCTGGTGAGGCCTGGTGAGGTCAGTCCCGGGGAGGCCAGCGACGGATCGGTCAGACCCGAGGTCAGGCCCGGCGAGGCAAGCCCGGGGCTGGTGGCACCGGTCAGGCTCGGCACCGGCGGGAGGTTGACCCCGAATTGCGACAACCCCTGCGACAGCGCAGACATCAACTCGCCAGGCAGGTCGCCCATTCCGGCGGCCTGGACGAACTCACGATGTTGGGGCGCGGGCTTGGTGTCGGTCAGCAGGCCGCTGACGGCTACGTAAGCAAATGGACTCGCGACCGCCAGAGCGGCGACTGCGCTCGTGGCTGTCGAGAGCCTGCGTCGACGTCGGTTCGGCACGGAAGTCTCCTCAATCTGGACTATTGCGAACTCGGTCTCCTGCGCGCTCAGCACGCGCAAGGTGCCTTGAAGAGTGCTACTTCGGGCACGTGATTGATGGTACTGACGTGATTGGTGTGACTAGAGTGGCGAGATCGAATCGTGAGCCAATCGCGACCTTCGTCACCAAAAGCCCTCGATCCTGCACCGCCACGCTGGTATCCACCCCGGCGGCGAACGCTGTGAACAGAACACCCCGGCCGAACGCCGCGGCCAAGCGGGTTCTGGTCGCGCGGTCGGATACCCTAGGCAACCGATGACCACTCGTTTCGACCTCTTCGTTGTCGGCTCCGGATTTTTCGGCCTGACGATCGCCGAGCGCGTGGCCAGCCAGCTCGACAAGCGCGTGCTCGTCGTCGAAAAGCGCCCGCATATCGGCGGAAACGCCTACTCCGAGGCTGAGCCGCAGACCGGCATCGAAGTGCACAAGTACGGCGCACACCTCTTCCACACCTCCAACAAGCGAGTGTGGGATTACGTGCGGCAGTTCACCGACTTCACCGGCTACCAGCATCGGGTCTTCGCGATGCACGACGGGCAGTCCTATCAATTCCCGATGGGACTCGGACTGGTGTCGCAGTTCTTCGGCCGCTACTTCAGCCCCGAGCAGGCGCGTGAGCTGATCGCCGAGCAGGCCGCCGAGATCGACACCGGCGACGCTCAGAATCTCGAAGAGAAGGCCATCTCGCTGATCGGCCGTCCGCTCTATGAGGCCTTCGTCAAGGGTTACACCGCCAAACAGTGGCAGACCGACCCCAAGGAGTTGCCCGCGGCCAACATCACCCGGCTGCCGGTGCGCTACACCTTCGACAACCGCTACTTCAACGACACGTACGAGGGTCTGCCGGTCAACGGCTACACGGCCTGGCTGCAGAACATGGCCGCCGACGACCGCATCGAGGTCAGGCTGGACACTGACTGGTTCGACGTGCGCGACGAGCTGCGCGCCGCCAGTCCGGACGCTCCAGTCATCTACACCGGCCCGCTGGACCGCTACTTCGATTTCGCGGACGGCCACTTGGGCTGGCGCACTTTGGATTTCGAGGTCGAGGTGCTGCCGATCGGGGACTTCCAGGGCACCCCGGTGATGAATTACAACGACCTCGACGTGCCGTTCACCCGCATTCACGAGTTCCGCCATTTCCACCCCGAGCGGGATTACCCGACGGACAAGACCGTGATCATGCGGGAGTACTCCCGATTCGCCGACCATGACGACGAGCCCTACTACCCGATCAACACCGAGGCCGACCGAACGGTGCTGGCCGCCTACCGGGCCAGGGCCAAAGATGAAACCGCCTCGGCGAAGGTGCTTTTCGGCGGGCGGCTCGGCACCTACCAGTATCTCGACATGCACATGGCCATCGCCAGTGCACTGAACATGTACGACAACGTTCTGGCGCCGCACCTGTGTGACGGTGCACCGCTGGACGAGAACAACAGAGGAACCATCCGCGGATGACTAAAACCACCGGCGACGACGCAGCCAGGGCCACCGCAAATACGGGTGCCCCGACCACCGAATCCGGAAAAGCCGTGAGCCTGCTGGCGCGCGTCATTCTGCCGCGTCCCGGCGAGCCACTCGATGTGCGCAAGCTCTACCTGGAGGAGTCGACGACCAACTCCCGTCGCGCACATGCGATCAACCGCACGTCACTGCAGATCGGTGCCGAGTCCGAGGTGTCGTTCGCCAGCTATTTCAATGCCTTCCCGGCCAGTTACTGGCGGCGGTGGACGACGTGCACGTCGGTGGTGCTGCGAGCCGAGCTGACCGGATCCGGCCGCGTGGATGTCTATCGGACCAAGGCGACCGGTGCGCGGATCTTCATCGAAGGACGCGAATTCGCCAGCGCCGGTGAGCAACCGGTGACGGTCGAGCTCCAGGTGGCACTGGCACCATTTGAAGACGGCGGGTGGATCTGGTTCGACATCACCACCGACAGCGAGGTCACGCTGGGTAGCGCCGGCTGGTACTCCGACAAGCCGGCACCGGGCGTCGCGAACGTCGCCGTCGGCATCCCGACCTTCAACCGGCCGAATGACTGTATCAACGCGCTGCGTGACCTCACCTCAGACCCATCGGTGGACAAGGTTATCGGTGCAGTGATTGTGCCTGACCAGGGCACGTCGAAGGTGCGCGATCACCCCGATTTCGCCGCCGTCGCCGCGCCGCTTGGCGATCGACTCTCCATTCACAACCAACCCAACCTCGGCGGCTCCGGCGGATACAGCCGGGTGATGTACGAGGCCCTGAAAAACACTGACTGCCAGCAGATCCTGTTCATGGATGACGATATCCAGCTGGAGCCCGACACCATTCTGCGCATTCTCGCGATGCACCGCTTCGCTAAGAAACCGATGCTGGTGGGCGGCCAAATGCTCAACCTGCAGGAGCCGTCGCATCTGCACATCATGGGCGAGATGGTCGACCGGGCGAACTTCATGTGGACCGCAGCGCCATACACCGAATACGACCACGACTTCGCCGAATACCCGTTGAGCGACAACAACCCTCGCAGCGAGCTGCTGCACCGGCGCATCGACGTCGACTACAACGGCTGGTGGACATGCATGATCCCGCGCCATGTCGCCGAGGAGCTCGGCCAGCCGTTACCGCTGTTCATCAAATGGGACGACGCCGATTACGGGTTGCGCGCCGCCGAGCACGGTTATCCCACCGCCACGCTGCCCGGTGCGGCGATCTGGCACATGGCGTGGAGCGACAAGGATGACGCGATCGACTGGCAGGCGTATTTCCACCTGCGCAACCGGCTCGTGGTCGCGGCCATGCACTGGGACGGCGACGTATCCGGACTGGTCCGCAGCCATCTCAAGGCGACGCTCAAACACCTTTCCTGCCTTGAGTATTCGACGGTAGCCATTCAGAACAGGGCGATAGACGACTTCCTCGCCGGCCCCGAGCACATCTTCTCGATACTGGAATCCGCTCTGCCAGAAGTACATCGGATGCGCAAGCAGTACCCGGATGCGGTGGTGTTGCCGTCGTCCGACGAGTTGCCGGCGCCGTCGCGGCGGAACTACGAGATGAAACCGCCGGTGAACCCGTTGACAATCGGGTACCGGCTGGCCCGCGGGACGCTGCATCAGCTCAGGCGGGAAGACCCGACGCATCATCGGCGCCCCCAGCTCAACGTGCCGACCCAAGACGCCCGGTGGTTCCGGCTGTCGACGCTGGACGGCGCCACCGTCACGACCGCCGACGGCCGTGGCGCTGTCTACCGGCAGCGCGACCGGGCCAAGATGTTCGCGTTGCTGTGGCAGTCGCTGCGGCGTCAACGGCAACTGCTGAGCCGCTTCGACGAGATGCGCCGCGCCTACCGCGAGGCACTGCCGGTGCTGTCCAGCAAGGAGAAATGGGAGACGGTGTTGTTGCCGGCCCACGACAACGTGTCCGGCAATGGCCGACATCGCGGCTGACTCGGCGCCGCCACGCGGCGAAGTGGCCGTACTGGTAGCGGTTCAATCGGCGTTGGCCGGGCGCCCCGGGACACTGGCGGCGGCGCGGGCCCTGTCGTATTTCGGCGAGCACAGCCTCGGCTGGCTCGCGGTCTCGGCGATCGGTGCGATTCTGCAGCCGGCACGGCGCCGCGCCTGGCTGGTGGCCGGCGCCGGGGCGTTCACCGCGCACGCGGCCGCCGTGCTGATGAAGCGAGTGGTGCGGCGTCCGCGGCCGCATCATCCGGCGGTCGCGGTCAATGTCGGCACACCGAGCAGCCTGAGCTTCCCGTCGGCGCACGCCACCTCGACGACGGCGGCGTCCATCCTGTTGGCCCGGGCCACGGGTTTGCCGCTGCCTGTCATGCTGGTGCCGCCGATGGCGCTCTCGCGAGTGCTGCTCGGCGTGCACTATCCCAGCGACGTGGCCACCGGCGTGGCGGTCGGCGCCGCTGTCGCGGCCGTCGCCGCCCGGGTCGGTGGCCGGATCACAGGTGGAGCGAGCACATGACTGAGGACATCGAGGACAAGGTGCCGGTGACCGGACCGCCGGCGAACCTGATCGTCGGCGTGGTCAAGGCGATGCGCCCGCGGCAATGGGTTAAGAACGTTTTGGTGTTGGCGGCGCCGCTGGCCGCGCTCGGCACCAACGTCCACTACGACTACGTCAAGGTGCTGGGCCAGGTCGCCGTCGCGTTCGTGGTGTTCTGCCTGGCGGCCTCGTCGGTCTATCTGATCAACGACGTTCGGGACGTCGAGGCCGACCGTGAGCACCCCACCAAGCGGTTCCGGCCGATTGCCGCCGGCGTGGTGCCCGAGTGGCTGGCGTACACGCTAGCGGCGGTCCTCGGGGTTGCCTCGCTACTTCTTGCGTGGTGGCTCACGCCGAACCTGGCGCTGGTGATGGCCGTGTACATCGGCATGCAGCTGGCGTACTGCTTCGGACTCAAACACCAAGCGGTGCTCGACATCTGCATCGTCTCGTCGGCGTATTTGCTCCGCGCGATCGCCGGCGGCGCGGCCACCGATATCCACCTGTCGCAATGGTTTTTGCTGTCAGCGGCGTTCGCGTCGCTGTTTATGGTGGCCGGCAAGCGCTACGCCGAACTGCAATTGGCCGAGCGCACCGGGGCCAGGATTCGCAAATCGCTGGAAAGCTACACCAGCACCTACCTGCGCTTCGTCTGGACGATGTCGGCTACGGCGGTCGTGGTGTGTTACGGACTCTGGGCATTCGAGCGCGACGCAGCGTCGGGTTCCTGGTTCAAGATTTCGATGGTTCCGTTCACGATCGCGATTCTGCGGTACGCGGTGGACGTCGACGGCGGCCTGGCCGGGGAACCCGAAGACATCGCGCTGCGTGACCGGGTGTTGCAGCTACTGTTTGTAGCCTGGATGGGAACCATTGGTGTTGCGGTTTTCCTCGGCTGACGTGGCCGCCAAGGCCCCGGCCCCGTCGCGCCGGCCTTCTGGCCGGCCAATAACAGGAGCGGTGGGCCGGCCGTCGTTCCCGTATGACGCCACGGTCCGGGTCAGCCTCTGGGCGAGTGTGGCCGTCGTCGCCGTGTTGTTCGGGTGGGGCGCCTGGCAGCGGCGCTGGATCGCCGACGACGGACTGATCGTCTTACGCACCGTGCGTAACCTGTTGGCGGGCAACGGCCCGGTGTTCAACGCGGGTGAGCGCGTGGAAGCCAACACCTCGGTGGTGTGGACCTATCTGGTGTATGCGGGCAGCTGGCTGAACTGGCCGATGCGCCTGGAGTATGTCGCTCTGGTGTTGGCTCTGCTGCTCAGTGTGGCGGGGCTGGCGATGCTGATGTTGGGCACCGGCCGGCTGTTCGCCCCCGGCTTACTGGGCCGCCGGGCGGTCATCCTGCCGGCCGGCGCACTGGTCTACATCGCGGTCCCGCCGGCCCGCGACTTCGCCACCTCCGGCCTGGAAAGCGGGCTGGTGATGGCCTACCTCGGGCTGCTCTGGTGGATGATGGTCTGCTGGTCGCAGGCCCACCAGTGCCCTGGCGGGCAGCGCCCTCACGGGCGCGTGTTCATCGGCACG
>Ga0210390_10001334_pt1 | contig 23868 bp, 20 predicted proteins | sample IncBWH11OmetaG_FD_161050 | JGI IMG/M metagenome (GOLD analysis project Ga0210390, IMG submission 161050) | Forest soil microbial communities from Barre Woods Harvard Forest LTER site, Petersham, Massachusetts, United States - Inc-BW-H-11-O ... | reverse complement strand
GCTCCTTCGCAAGTGACAGCAATTCGGCTGTTTCCGGATCGATGTCGATTTGCCTGTAGCTCCCATCGGGCAGCATGCGCTCTATGCCATGGGCTCCCCAGATTTCCAGATTATCCAACGGACGGAGCAGGGCCTTCGCCTCGACAGCCGGGCGACCCGTTACGATCACGACCCGCGTCTTGCCGGCCTGAACGATACTTTCGATGAGAGGCAAGACCCTGGGATACGGGTAGGCGCGGTGGCGTTCGAGATGGAATGGCGCCAGGGTGCCGTCGTAGTCCAGAAGAAGCCCCGATGTCCGGGCTGTGCTCAATCGTCCGAAAAACTCTGGAAGTGTATCGGATTCCGGGAGTCCGGGTTCTTTCCCGATGCTCTGCAATCTACGTCTCCACCGAAACTCTGTCGGGCGACACTCTGTCGGCGGCAGGGTGGTTTGTGCTTGCCTTCGGATCGAGACGAAGTTCGCAGAGCGCGCCAATCAGGCTGCCCGCCCACCAGTAAATGTTGTGTTCCCTTACGGACGCGCGCATGTGCCGCATGCGCTCCACCATCTCGTGGACATCCATCCTGAGAGCCTGTGCAATCGCCTCGCCGGTGGATTCGATGTCATAGGGATTCACGATGATCGCGTCACGCAATTCCCGCGCGGCTCCGGTAAACCGGCTCAGGATCAACACTCCTCGGTCGTCCTGTTTCGCGGCGACATATTCTTTTGCCACTAGATTCATTCCGTCATGGAGCGACGTGACCATGCACAGGTGAGCAACCCGGTAATAGCGTTGGACCTCCTGCCGCCCATGCTGGCGGAACTGAAAAACGATCGGTCTCCATCTGCCGCGCTTGAAGCGTGCATTGATCCGGCTAGCCTCCGCCTCGACTTCAGCCTGGAAATCGGCATACCGCTTGATATGGCTGCGGGTCGGCGCGCCGAGCTGAATAAAAGTGAACTTCCCCTGGTAACTAGGATATCTCTCAAGAAATGATTCGACCGCCTGAAAGCGTTCGATGATGCCCTTGGTGTAATCCACGCGATCGACGCCGACGCCGATGAATGTTGCTTCGATCCCCAGTTCCTGTAGCAGCTCGCTGCGCTCTTCATCCGGGCTCATTCTCCCCGGGACATCGGGTGTATCGCCGGAAAACTCAACGCTGATCGGGAACGGGAGCACCGAAGACTGGTGATCGTTGCGCTTGACCGAGAAGTGTTCCCAGTTCACCCGGGCCTCAAGCACATGATCGACCGTGTTCAGGAAATTGTTGCAGTGTGCCCGGACATGGAACCCGATCAAATCCGCGCCCAGCAGGCCATCCAGCAGTTCCCGTTGCCAGGGGCAGATCTCAAAGGACTCGGGAGTGGGCCAAGGGATATGCCAGAAAATCGCAATCCTCGCGTGCGGCAGGCGGTCTTTCACCATTCGAGGCAGCAGGGCGAAATGATAGTCCTGGATAAGAACCACCGGATGTTCCTCGCCCGCCATTTCCTCTACCAGGGCGTCTGCAAACTTCTGATTCACGTTGTAATAGTGCTCCCAGTCCCCGGCGCGAAATATGGGGCGGGTATGGGCGTTGTGGCAGAGCGGCCACAGGCCTTCATTGGCAAAGCCGTAGTAGTAGCCTTCTTCCTCCTCTGCGCTCAGCCATATGCGACGGAGAGTGTAGCGCGGTTCCTCTGGCGGGACCTGCAGTCTGTCATGGGCGTCTACTGTTTCGGTGTCCGCATCACCACTGCCGTGGGCCACCCAGGTTCCGTTGCAGGCGCATAGGATTGGCTCTATTGCCGCAACCAGGCCGCTAGCCGGAACCGAAACCGTAATAGTGTTATCGCGCCACGTGTGGATGTAGGGCTCGCGATTTGAAACTACAAACAGGCTGCTTCCATCCAGCCGGGTGCGTACATGGTCGGCCAACCGCTGGGCCGTCCATTCGGATTCGGCGGCATTCCGCAGCCTGGCTTCGATTTCCGCCGCGCCCCGCGCGCTTTGGATACTTTTTGCCAATGGCGCGACCTCACGAGCCAGGGGCGCGAGGAAATCGATGTCATTTGCGGAAGGTGGAACGGCGTGCTGTCCCGTCCGCAGAGCTTTCATCCAGTCAGCCACTCGCGCGATTGGCCCGGTAAGACTCCAGCGCACGATAAGTATGGTGATGGCGACGATCACCAGCACTTGAATCGCGATACGGACGAAGACACCGCTCCAGACGCGGAAAATCTCGTTGCGAATGTAGAGCGTGTCGTACGCCATGACGATTCCGCCGGTGACGCCATCGCCGGCAGCGTGCAGCGGAATAGCCAATACGTAGACGCGCTTGAAACGGATACGGAGATATCTGCTTACATTCCCATTTCCTCGGAGTGCCTCGGTCAGCGGCTCCGGGGTACCCGGCAGTACGGAACTGAGAGCAGGGGTCACAACCAGCGGAGATCCTTCCCGGTCATACACCCCAATTCCCACCAGATGTTCAACGTTACTGAACCTCTGCACCAACCGTTCCAGTCCAGAGTGATCTCCGTTTGCCAGATACAAGTCGGCAGTTCCTGCGAGACTCTCTCCAAGTGTTCCGGCCTTGCGTTCGAGGTCGCTCCGCAGAGCATCCTTCTGTGTCTTTACCTCGTACCACGACGACGCGAGAGACACCAGGGTGATTCCGATAACCAACGCGATAATCAATCGCCAGCTCAGAATCCGCATGGTGTTGCCTGTACCCTATCTGTTGTGAACAAGTAAATGGACTGAAATTGGCGCGAAGTTGAGGTGCGAAAAGGCTCGAAAAAGAGCCCTCCCGGTTACGGGAGCCGGAGGCTTACTCGCACAATTCTCGATTTGCGATCCGTTGTCTGCTATTTGTATGAAGACGCTGGACATGAATTGGTTGTAACCTCGCGACTGAGTGGCGGATGTACATTTATCATCAATGGATTCCAAATGGGCGACCTCGTCGCCGCAACCAGTAATCGCATTGACTGCATCTAACTTCCACAACCTAAAGGAGCGAGGCTCGAAGGTGAAGAAAGCAGGGAGCGCATCCGATCCGCTCTGGTACAAGGATGCAGTTATCTATGAACTCCATGTGCGTGCTTTCGCCGACAGTAATAAAGACGGCATCGGCGACTTTGCCGGCCTGATCGGCAAACTTGATTACCTTCAAAACCTCGGCGTTACCTGCCTGTGGCTTCTGCCATTCTACCCTTCGCCGCTGCGTGACGACGGTTACGACATATCCGATTATACGAATGTCCACCCGAATTACGGAAGTCTGGACGATTTCAGGCAGTTTTTAGACGCCGCCCATCAGCGCGGCATGCAGGTGCTAATTGAGCTGGTGATCAACCACACTTCGGATCAGCATCGGTGGTTTCAGCGGGCGCGTCATGCGCCACCTGGATCGCCTGAGCGCGATTTCTATGTGTGGAGCGACACTAACGATAAGTTTCACGGCGTCCGAATCATCTTCTCAGATACGGAAACCTCCAACTGGACATGGGACCCGGTCGCGAAAGCATACTACTGGCATCGATTCTTCTCTCATCAACCCGACCTGAATTTCGACAATCCCCTTGTATTGGAAGAAACTCTTGCCGCCATGCGCTTCTGGCTCGATATGGGTGCAGACGGGCTCCGCATGGATGCTATTCCTTACCTGGTCGAACGCGACGGCACAAATTGCGAGAACCTGCCCGAGACACACGCAGTCATTAAGAAGTTTCGTGCGGCCATCGACGCGGAATACGCAAACCGCTTCGTGCTGGCGGAGGCCAATCAGTGGCCGACGGACGTGCGTCCATACTTTGGCGATGGTGACGAATGCCAGATGGCGTTCCACTTTCCGCTCATGCCGCGGATTTACGTCGCTATTCGGCAGGAAGACTGTCTTCCCATCACGGAGATCATGGCCCAGACCCCGGACATTCCCTCCAACTGCCAATGGGGACTGTTTCTGCGCAACCACGACGAACTCACCCTGGAGATGGTGACCGAGGATGAGCGCGACTATATGTACTTGGCGTACAGCGCGAATCCACGCATGCGGATTAACCTGGGCATCCGGCGTCGGCTCGCGCCCCTGCTGGACAACAACCGCCAGCGCATCGAGTTATTGAATAGCCTGCTCTTCTCCTTCCCTGGCACACCCATCCTCTATTACGGCGACGAGATCGGCATGGGAGACAATATCGAGCTCGGCGACCGCAATGGCGTGCGCACGCCCATGCAATGGAACGCCGAGCATAATGGAGGGTTCTCGCTGGTCAGTTCGGACCAACTCTACAGCCCGGTGATCGCGGACCCCGTATACGGCTACCAGGCCGTGAACGTTGAGGAGCAGCAGGAGAATTCTTCCTCCCTGCTGCAATGGACGCGCAACATGATCGGGCTGCGCAAGCTCTTCCTCGTATTCGGGCGCGGCACCTTCCGCATCCTGCCCACGGCCAATCGCAAGGTGCTTGCCTATCTACGGCAGTACGGGAGCCAGACCGTTCTCTGCGTTGCAAACATTTCCAGATCAGCCCAGCCGGTGCTGCTCGACCTCAACGAATATGAAGGGCGCATACCAGTGGAGATGCTGGGTTATGTTCCCTTTCCGAAGATCACTGAGCAGCCGTATGTTCTGAGTCTGTCTCCCTATGCCTTTCTCTGGTTTGAGTTGCAACTCAGTTCTTCAGCGGAGGAATTATTATCCGCGCCTTCCGATGTTCAGGAGATAGAAGCGCCGGAGACCACTCCCGCATTGGTCCGTGACACCGAAGAGGCTCCGGTTGAGCTTACGCTGAGCACTTCCAGCCCGCGCACAAAGGCGCCGGACGTAGAAGTCCGGGAGGGGCAGACAGAGCTGCTCATTGTGATCGAACCGGCCAGCCGCGAAGAAATCGAGAAGACCGTCGCAGCAATTGTGGCGCGTCTCTCAAGCGAAGATAGATCCGTTCGAACCGTGCTCGCTTATCCCCGACAGGACGAGAACGGCGCCGCCCCGCCCAATTCCGACCCGGAGAAGGTGCAATCCGTAGGCGGAACACCCTGGCTCCAGTTGCTGCCCTTCGTTCCCACCGGCGGCTGGCTGCCATACGCGTGGCCGCACACTGAACAAACATACTTCGACGCGCGCCGCCTTGCCATTGAACACGAGGCGCGCGCCACCATGCTGCTGAGCAATGAAGTGGGTTCGTTAGACCGGCAGGCGTTGCCCCTGCTGTTGCAGTCCGTGCTCCACGAGGGTGTCGATCTCGCGATGCCCCGCTACACACTCAGTCCGTATGAAGGATTGCTCAACGGTGCGATCCTGTTCCCCCTCACCCGCGCGTTATACGGGAGCGCGGTTCGTTATCCGTTGGGCGGAGACCTCGCCTTCTCGACCACATTCTGCAAGGACGTCGGTGGAGCAAGCGGGCGCACTGCACCCGGATCGGAAGAAAGAATCGTCTGGCCGGCAACGGAGGCGATCCTCAGAAAACATGCTGTGGCGCAGGTGCAGGTAGGACGCCGACGCTTTGCTCAACCGGAGAGTGTCGATGTCACGGCCCTGTTGACGCGTATCGTAGGTTCCCTTTTCTCTGACATTGAGACGCGCGCGCTTGAGTGGCAAATGCCTCGACCGCTATCTCTCGTAAAGGAAATAGGAAGGCGGACTCCTCTCGCTTCCGATTCGCCTGATGATTCTCCTCCGGCCGACGTTACCCGGATGATCGAGTCCTTCCGGCTGGCCGGAACGAATTTGCAGGAGGTGTGGGCACAAGTTATGCCGCCCCGGACTCTACTGTCTGTGAAGCGATTGGCCGAGTTGCGCGAAAGTAAACACTCTATGCCGGATCTGTTGTGGGTCAGGATTGTGTATGACTTTCTGGTGGCCTACCGCGAGCGGAAGGTGAACCGGAATCACCTGGTCGGCGCCCTCATGCCGTTGTACCTTGGTTGGGCGGCGTCCCATGTTCTGGCAGTCGGCAGCCAGGGAGAAGCCGCCGCGGAACAGCGGCTCACGGCGATGGCCAGCGCCTTCGAGGAAGACAAACCTTACCTTGTGGCCAGGTGGCGCTGGCCGGACCGTTTTAATCCGTAACCGCATCACGATTGAAGGAGAAAGCCATGTGGGAACAAATCAGGTTTGCGCTGCACGCCTCTCTCGCGCGGGTCCTCACCAAGGTGGCCACCTTGCTGCCGGCGGTGTTGTCGCTGGTATTGGCCGTAGTGGTCTGCGGTCTGCTGGGACTGCTTCTCGCCTATGTCGTGCGCAAGATATTGGTTGCCGTTCGCTTTGACGAACGCGTGAAGGCAAACTCTGCCGGGGGATTATTGCATTGGTCACCGGTTCAAGTCCCCTCGCTCATCCTCTCGCGGCTCGTCTTTTGGTGCGGCATTTTCCTGGGTCTGGTGCTGGGAATTGCGGCGTTCGGCGCGGCATACAGCCCTTCGGAGCAGATTACCTCCCAGCTTTATCCATATCTGACACATATTGTGAGCGCCATTCTGATTCTGTTGGCCGGAACGGTGGTCGCGCGCTTCCTGGCACGGAGCGTTCTGATCGGCGCGGTAAACATGAACCTCCAGTACGCTCGGTTGCTCAGCCAGGGTATTAAGTGGCTGGTACTGGTCCTCACCGTGGCCATGGCGCTCGACCATGTCGGGATCGCTGGAAGGATTGTTGAATTGGCCTTTGGCATCCTCTTCGGTGGAATTGTTTTGGCTTTGTCACTCGCGATCGGCCTGGGATCGAAGGAAATTGTCAGCCGCTCCCTCGAGCAGGACAGTAGCAGACACGCGGAAGAACCCGGAGCCCGCCACGTGAGCCATTTCTAAGGCCCCGATGAATTCGACTCGATTGCTCGATGGTCTGAAGTGCTGCGCGAAGACCCTATCTTTTGGCCAAGCTGCTTACGCGACAAATCCTTATGCAACTGGAGGACTGCCCATATCTACAATGGACTTACGTTTGCCGTGCGCAGCAGCACGGCATCGCAGGTGAATATGTACGCGGCGTTCTTCAAAGGTGAACGGCGATCGGCTCTGCTCAAAGCAGGGTTGATAATCGCGGGCATCGCGGTTGTGGACTGGCGGGTGGTCGGTGAGATTCCCCTTGGGTTCCTCTACCTGGCTCCCATGCTGATCGTTGGTGGCATTCTGGCTCCCTGGCAGATCGTTGCGATCGCAGCTCTTTGTACGTTCCTGGCAGAATTCTTCGATGATCTCGCGTGGAATCTTCGGACCGGCCTTTCCCGGGACGTGCTTTACTTTGCAGCATTCATTGGGTCTGGGTTTTTCGTTCGCGAAGTGAATCGAAACCGCAGGATTGCTCTGGAGCACCTTCACGAAATCGAGCATCAGAGTGCGGCGCGCCTTGAAGCAGAGGAGCAATTGAGAATCCTGATCGAAAGCAGCCCGGCAGCCATCGTTACGGCGGACTCTGATGGCCGCGTGTTGATGGCGAATGAGGCCGCACACCGCATGCTGGGTGTTCCACAGAGAAGTCTTTCTGGCAAAGTGATTCATCGATATCTGCCTTCGTTGACGAATGTTTTGAGGCACGATGCCTCCCAACAATTCTTTCGTTCCGTCATGCAGGCCCGCGGGCAGCGCGATGATGGAGAGGCGTTTCTGGCTGACATCTGCTTCTCGACGTATCGGACGAACGCCGGATCGCGCCTTACTGCGATGGTGCTCGATGCCTCAGAGGAGCTTCGGACACACGAGGTATCCGGCCTGCATCAGTTACTTGCCGGATCCCGCATCGCGATTGGAGCGGTTTCCCACGAAATTCGTAACGTGTGCGCAGCCACAGCCGCCGTTCACCAAAATCTTGCACACAGCGGATTGCTCGCCGGGAACAAGGATTTTGAAGCGCTGGGCAACCTGATCGTCGCTCTCGAACGCATTGCCAGCCTTAATCTTCGGCAATCCAGCAATCAGGCGACGGAGATCGATCTGGCAGCTCTGCTCGATGAATTGAGAATCGTGATCGCCCCCTCCCTGCTCGAAGAGAATATCTCGGCGCAGTGGACCATAGACCCCGATTTGCCGCTGGTGTGGGCTGACCGGCCAAGCCTTATGCAAGCGCTATTGAACTTGACCACTAACAGTGTCAGAGCTCTTTCCAAGCAAAGTGTTCGAGTTCTTTCCATCACCGCGAGAAGCGACGGCGACCAGATCCTTGTGGAGTGCACCGACAATGGCGGCGGGGTTGCCCATCCGGAGCAACTGTTCCGTCCATTTCAGGCTGGGGCCGAAGCAACCGGTCTGGGCCTTTACCTGTCTCGCGCGTTCGTGCGTTCCTTCGGTGGAGAATTGCGCTACCTGCCAATTCCAGATGGCGCCTGCTTTGTTGTTAACCTCACTCCGGCGTCACACTCGGGAGAGGACCAGCCATGAGCCCAATTCGCATCTTGATGGTGGACGACCATAGCCTCTTTCGGGAGAGCCTGAGCAGGCTTCTTGACACCAATGCCGGCCTCCTCGTGGTGGGTCAGTGCAGGACTGTAGGCGAGGCTATTGCTGCGCATTCCGAGACGCCAACCGACATAGTCCTGCTCGATTACGATCTTGGCGAGGAGCAAGGATCCCGCCTGGTTCCTGAACTGAAGAGCCATCTGGGCGACGCGCGCGTTCTCATGGTCACAGCGGGCATGTCCGATGCGACTGTCATCCAGGCGATGGAAGCCGGAGCCTCAGGGGTCTTTCTGAAGCACAGCAGCCTGGACCAGTTGGTAACTGCTATCCATCAGGTGGCGAAAGGCGAGATCTGGTTAGACAGCGAAGCCGCCCGTTCTCTCTTCGGTGGTCAAAGTACCCGCAGGGATCGTTTCGAACACGCGCTGCCTCTAACATCCCGTCAAAGCGAGGTGTTGCGAGGCATCCTCGATGGGCTCACTAACAAGGAGATTGCATGGAACCTTAAGGTCTCCGAGAGTTCCGTGAAAGCGGTGATCCAGGAACTCTTCAACAAGGCAGGGGTAAGAACGCGAAGCCAACTGGTAAGAATTGCAATTGAAAAACACTCTTCTGACTGGTTGAAACCCGCAACCAGCGACTGAAACCGATGTAGAAGGATCCGGAAGCCGACTCACCTTTCCCGCCCTGTCCAAACGCCGCTCACATCACACGTACGCTCGTCTGGATCAATGGACTGATCGAAGGCTGCACGTCAAATCCAAACCCGGTAAGTACTCAGATCTCGAATTCTTCGCGACTTTCGTCTAGCACCGTGATCTCTATCGGGACGACCTGCGCAGTTTGCCGCGTCCGGCGAAGAGCTTCGGCAAGCGCCCGGGCGGCAGGCGATTCAAATAACGTTCGGAGTGTGAGGACAACACCGAACCGTCCTGAATGCGGGAAATTACCATTGTTCCCATCATTCGATGAGAACGACATTGTAAAGTTAGCTCAGGGACTCGCGATCGTCTGTGAAGCTGCTCGTGAGCCGGGCCAGTCAATCTCAGAAATCGTAAGTCGATCCTGCGCTCAAAACAAACAAGAGACGCCATGGCTTTCAATCATTGACTGAGTGGGTCATTGGCCTAGGCCGGATGGGTCGGGCGGTTCGGCCTTCCAGATGATCAACTCGCTTCGATCAAAACCGAATCCAGACGGAGGAGAACCCAGCTTTCTTCACCCGAAACAAGGGAAGATGATTCTTCGGCAACTCACTCTCAGATTGGCGCATTCGCCTAACTTAAAGCTCGTGATTCTGTTCTGACGCGCACCGATCGGGCGGCCGCAGCTGTCCTGAGTCGAGCATCTAACCACCAGGTGAGCTCCTACAATGCGAACATGTACCAGACTGGGGAGCTGTTAGAGAGCGACCGTCAGAGCAATAAACTTCAACAAACCCTCGTCCGGCAGTGGAGCACCCTCCTTTTCGGGGCTGTCGCCGAGAAAGGAAAGCTTATGGAGAGAGCAACGCAATCTCCCGCACAATTCCTATCGAGAGTTGAACGGCCGCAGAACGAGGGAGCCCTCTTTTCCAGCGAGTCGGTACTGGACATCCTGAGGTCGATCTTCGCCGGGTCGCCGCTGCCTGAAGTGCTCACAATCATTGCTCAACTGGTTGAGTCTCAGGGCGACGGCACGCTGTGTACAATCTGGCTTCCTGACAGTGACGGAAGGCAACTCCACTGCGCGGCAGCTCCCAGTCTTCCCGGATTCAGCGCTCACGTAGGGTCGATGCTTATTGGTCCAAAAGGTGGATCCTGCGGCACTGCCGTTTATCGAAAGCAGCCAGTATATGTGACAGATATCCTCAATGATCCCGTCTGGGAACATTATCGTCACCTGCTCTTGCCTTATGGAATTCGTGCAGTATGGTCGCGACCCTTGTTTACAAGCGATGGTAAAGTCCTCGGGACTTTCGCCATCCATTATCGTGAAGCGCGTAGCCCCGACGCAGCAGACCTGCAATCGATCGAGAATGTCAGTTATATCGCTGGAATCGCGATTGAACGTCACCTGAATGAAGAACGATTGCGGTTCGAACGGGATCGGATGCGCCTGCTCCTGGAAATCACAAGCAGCGTCACGTCCAGGCTGGACCTCCGGCAAGTGTTTGAGGCGCTTTCGACTAATCTATTCCAGATAATGCAATGTGACGTTTCCGCCTTGCTCCTACCCGACGCCGAGAGCGGCGAATTACGCGTCACTGCCTTGTACAATCCCGACGCGAGAGGGCCCTTCCGCGAGGGATCGTTGGTGCCGATGAAAGGTTCGATCTCGGGTCAGGTATTGCGAAAGGGCAAGAGCGTCCGGATCGATAGCTTCGAACAGGTCCGCGAGGATCCTGACATTTATGGGAATCCCGACGGCCAAGTTATTTATCAGGGTGTGATCGAGGAAGGCCTCAGCGTGGGTTGTTATCTTCCGCTCGTCGGCCGTGATCGCGTGGTTGGCGTTCTGATGCTCTCCAGGCGTTCGGACAATGTTTTTGATAAAGACGACGTCATCTTGCTCGAGCAGGTGGCATGTCAGGTAGCGATTGCAGTTGAGAACACTTTGGAGTACGAAAAGGCGACAAAGGATCGTGATAAAGAAACGAAACAAAGAGTCTATCTTGAGGAGGAAATTCGCGCTGAATTTGGGGAAATTGTCGGCGAAAGTCCGGCTTTAAAGACCGCGCTCGACCTGGTGTCAGTAGTGGCACCTACGAATTCGAGTGTGCTGATCCTGGGCGAGACGGGAACTGGTAAAGAGCTCGTTGCGCGCGCAATTCACAATCTGAGCAGCCGCAGGGAACGAGCCTTTGTCAAATTGAACTGCGCTTCAATCCCGCTGGGGCTTCTGGAAAGCGAACTGTTCGGCCATGAGAAGGGGGCGTTTACCGGAGCGATTGCGCAGAAAATGGGACGCTTCGAGCTTGCGAACAAGGGCACGCTTTTTCTCGACGAAGTCGGCGACATCCCTCTGGAACTTCAAGCGAAATTGCTACGGGTTTTGCAAGAGCAAGAGTTCGAAAGGCTGGGCAGCAACCGCACGCACAAGGTTGATGTCCGTTTGATCGCTGCCACGCATCGTGATCTGGCCAGTATGGTGAAGCAGCTGACATTTCGCGAGGACCTTTATTATCGGCTGAAAGTGTTTCCTATCCGCGTCCCGTCCTTGCGGCAACGCAGCGAGGACATCCCGCAGCTGGTACGGCATTTTGTGGCCCACTACGCTCGCCGAATGAACAAGAGTATCGACCAAATTCCCACAGAGACAATGAATGCTCTGGTTCGATATCGCTGGCCAGGGAATGTTCGTGAGTTGCAGAATTTCGTTGAACGAGCAGTAATTCTTTCCCCTCATTCTGTACTTCGGGCGCCGGTTGCTGAGTTGGAGCCGTTCAGCGCCTCCCCGGAACGAGATGTTCCAATCGGTGGACTTGCGGAGGTCGAACGCGACCACATCGTCCGTGCGCTTGACGCGAGCAACTGGGTCATCGGAGGTCAAAATGGGGCCGCTGGGCGTCTAGGGATGAAACGCACCACGTTGGTCTCCAGGATGCAGAAACTTGGAATAAGTCGCCCCCCTACAATTCCACGCGCGCGCGCTGTCAAGAGTCGCGGAGGGCATGGCTAATTTGAATTTGGCGCCCTTCGCTCCTCAGTGTCTCCGATCTATGTGCTGGGACGATCATCGCGACGAGATCTCGTCAGCGTCGAGCATTCGTCACAAAACTCGTCAATCGTGATTCGAAATTCATTGTGCACTTGCCACAATTTCTCCCATTGGCAGAATCATTTAGCTCCGCATTCCCCTTCTTCGGTCAGGCTTCCACTTTTTGGCATGTCAGTTGCCGTCAATCAGTCGAGTAAGAGTGAGGAGAATTCTTATGAGTCAAAATCTTTCAGCGCAAACGGCGAAGCGCGCATTTGCGCCACAGACACCTGAAATGCTTTCCCGTCAGACTGAGGCCCAGGCCGCCGTGCCTCTGACGTCCGTCCGTAATGTGAAAGCGGACGGCGTGCAAGTCTTCTACCGAGCCGCAGGCGATCCGAGTGCGCCGGTGGTTCTCCTGCTGCATGGGTTCCCGACATCATCATTCATGTTTCGCGAACTCATTCCCCGCCTTGCAGATCGCTACCGCGTGATCGCGCCCGACTTGCCCGGTTTTGGATTCACAGAAGTGCCAGCCGAGCGGAAGTATACCTACACGTTCGACGCACTGGCCCATACGATCGAGGCTTTCACAGATACGCTCGGTCTCAGCCGTTATGCGCTTTATTTGTTCGACTACGGAGCCCCGACAGGCCTCCGTTTGGCGATGGCCCATCCCGAACGAGTGACAGCGATCGTTTCACAGAATGGCAACGCCTACGAAGACGGTCTCGGCGACGCGTGGGGACCGATTCGTACCTATTGGTCTGCGCCTACGGCGGAAAACAGAGAGGTGCTCCGGCAAAACATCATGACGCTGGAAGCAACTCGCTGGCAGTACACGCACGGAGTTGCGAATCCTCAGAGCGTAGCGCCTGAGTCCTACACATTGGATACGGCTTTGTTCCAGCGCCCGGGGAACATAGAAATTCAACTCGATTTGTTTCTGGACTACGCCTCGAATGTGAAGCTTTATCCGAAGTTTCAGGAATATTTTCGCAAATCGAAACCGCCCTTGCTGGCGATCTGGGGCAAAAACGATCCGTTCTTCATCCCTGCCGGAGCAGAGGCATTTCGAAAAGATTTACCGAACGCGCAGGTCCATTTCCTCGATACCGGCCATTTCGCTATAGAGACGCATGTCGAGGAGATTGCCGCCGCGATGAGGGAGTTCCTTGAGGAAAACGACATATCGCGCGGTGCGGATAAGGTGGCTTCGCGATGAATACCTCTCTTCAAGACGGTACGGCCGTATTGGTTCACGGAGCGTGGGCTGATGGATCCTGCTGGAGCAACGTCATTCTGCCGTTACGACATCACGGTCTCATGGTAACGGCCGCGCCGATTCCCCTCACATCCCTCACAGATGACGTCGCTGTTCTCCATCACGTTCTGGAGAGAACCAGTGGGCCGGTGGTTCTGGTGGGACACGCCTACGCAGGCGCTGTGATCGCCGCGGCGAAAGAAGAACGAGTGAAAGCGCTCGTTTACATAGCCGCGTTGGCTCCCGACGAGGACGAAACAGTAGCGGATGTATTTTATCGCGGCGATCCACATCCGGAAGCCCCGCGCCTGGCGCCTGACCGGCACGGTTTCATCTGGATGCCGGAAGATGGTTTCGTTCGTGCAGTGGCCCACAATGTCTCGTCGGACCAGGCCACGATCATGGCGGCGGTACAGCGTCCAATCGCGCTGAAATGCATTCAAGAAAAGGCTTCCGCGCCAGCATGGAGAACGAAGCCATCGTGGTTTCTCATTGCTGAAGAAGATCGCATGATCAGCCCGGAAACTCAACGCTACATGGCCCAGCGGATGGGTGCAACCGTTCGGTCATACGGAGTGGACCATACTCCGATGTATACGCAGCCAGATGTCGTGGTTGACATGGTCCTGGAAGCCGCTCGCCAATCAGTTTCGCCAATGGCGGTTTCCAGGTAATCTCTTGCCGTCCGCCTCAACCCCAAAGGAGGGCGCTTGTGAAGAGCAACTCCGTCGCCATCGTCACCGGAGCAAGTCAGGGAATCGGGCAAGCCACTGCTTTGCGGCTTGCCCGTGATTTCTCTGCCGTCGTGCTCGCCGCGAGAAAGGAAAGCGAGCTGCAGAACACCGCAACCGCGGTGAGGTCGGCCGGAGCCGAACCGCTGGTTTATGCGCTCGACCTGCGCGAGCCTTCGTCGGCCGAAACCATCGTCAAAGGCACCCTCGACCGCTTTGGCAGAATCGATGCCCTGCTCAACATCGCCGGTGCAGTGCCTCAGATTGATCTGTTCGAGATGACGGACGCGCAGTGGGAGGATGGCTTGGCGCTAAAGCTCCATGGCGCACGACGCCTGACAACCCGAGCCTGGGATGCATTGAAATCCTCGAACGGGTCTGTCGTTCTGATGTCCGGCAGCGCTGCTCTCGATCCCAAGCCCGGATTCGCTGCAGTCGCGGCCGTAAACGCAGCAATCATCGCACTCGCAAAGGCGTTCGCGGAGCAAGGAATCAAGGATGGCGTGCAGGTCAATAGCGTCGTCCCAGGCGCTGTGATGACTGGGCGCAGGAAGTCCTTCTTCGAGAAGTGGGCGCCTGCACACAACCAGACCGTCGAAGAGGCAATGAAGAAGTTCCCGGAAGAAGTTGGCATCGCTCGTTTTGGCAAGCCGGAGGAAATTGCCGACTTGATGGCCTACCTGGTGTCGCCTGGGGCGAAGTGGATGACAGGAGCGTCGGTGCGAATGGACGGGGGCGAGATAAAGGGCATTTGAAGCAGGGTTGGGCCCTATATCGGATCGGACGTTATCGGCCTTACCGAGTGGCTTGCCGCCATCCTGATTATCGCGGACTATTTTCGCCCCAAGGTCGGCATCATAGGAGGGATCATCACAACAGTCATGTTCTTTACAACCAGCACCATGCTCATAACTACGCCTGGCGCAACTGTTTCTTATCACGGAATGAGGTACATGAATAATTTGGGCCTGTTCCTCTTCAAGGATGTCGGGGTATCGTTTTACCTGATCAGTTATTTCGGCAAGAAAGCGATCCTTTCCGAAAACAAATGATCGTAACTGGAACAGACGGGCGTCCAGATATCCCACTCAAATCATGACAACCTGCAAACCGGAGAAATGCACATGAATCGGAGCGAAACACTTTCGTCAACCCATACAAGCCAGGGTCCCGCTTTGGAACAGTACGATCTGGTGATTCTCGGCGGTGGCACAGGATCCACAATCGCGGCGTGGACCTTTGCAGGCCAGGGACAGCGCGTTGCGGTAATCGAGCGCAAGTACATAGGTGGATCATGCCCGAACATTGCCTGTCTGCCGAGCAAGAACATTCTCCACAGCGCAAGGATAGCGTCCTACTTTCGTCGAGGCAGGGAGTTCGGCGTCGTTGCAGACGGCTTCCACGTTGATATGGCGGCAGTACGCGCCCGAAAACGCGCGATGGTATCGGGTTTGAACGATATGTATCTTGACAACTTCAAGCAGACCGGAGCGGAGTTCATCCTCGGGTCCGGACGCTTCGTGGGTCCGAAGACCCTGGAAGTCACTTTCGTTGACGGAACTACTCGCCGACTCCGCGGGGCGAATGTAATCGTCAGCACTGGTACGCGGGCTGCATTGGAATCGACTCCGGGCCTGGCCGAGGCGCAGCCGCTCACGCACATCGAGGCACTGGAATTGGATCAGATTCCCGCGCACCTTATTGTGATCGGCGGCGGCTATGTAGGCCTGGAGCTATCGCAGGGAATGCACCGGTTCGGCAGCAAGGTCACCGTCATCGATCGAAATGACCGTTTGCTGCATAAGGAAGACGATGATGTCACGGCTGCCCTTGCCGATTTGTTCCGGGACGAGGGTATCGACACGGTATTGAACGCACGCGTTAGACGGATTTCCGGAAAATCAGGGGATTCAGTCACCGTGGTTGTCGAGCAATGCGGGAGAGAAAAGATTCTTGCGGGCACTCATCTGCTTGTCGCAGGAGGACGACGGCCAAACACGGAAAACGTCGGACTGGAATTGGCCGGCATTGAAGTGACCGATCGCGGCTACATCAAGGTCAACGAAAGGCTCGAGACAACGGCGCCCGGCGTTTGGGCTATCGGCGAAGCAGCGGGAAGTCCTCAGTTCACGCACGTTAGCGTCGATGACTTTCGTGTGGTCCGTGACAACCTCTTAGGAGGCAACCACGTGACAACGGGGAGGCTAATCCCGTACACGCTTTTTACCGATCCGGAACTTGCGCGCATAGGCCTGAGTGAGAAAGAAGCCAAAGAGCGAGGAATCCCTTACCGTTTATTCAAGATCCCGATGGAACGGGTGCTCCGAGCGCGCACACTATCTGAAACAGGCGGATTCTTAAAGGCGCTAGTCGAGATAAACGGCGATCGCATTCTTGGTTTCACAGCCTTGGCGGTGGACGGCGGGGAGATTATGGCGTCGGTGCAGGCTGCCATGATTGCGGAATTGCCTTATACTGCGCTCCGCGATGCCATTTGGGCCCACCCGACTCTCGTGGAGGGGCTAATCCAGTTGTTCTCCTCTTCGCCTTTGCTATCGGCAAGCGTCGATGCACAGACCCCCGATCGTCTTCAGTACGAAATCGCTGAATGAAAGGAACGGAGCATGCTGCAGACCATGGCGCAAGACGGCGTGAGGAAGCGGCTCGACCTAACACGGATTCGACAGATTAAAAGCGCGTCCAGTAGATGTTCTTAGCAAGTGCAAAGGAGTCGTTCCCATCATGATTGGCCTGCTTGGCTCACAGGAGTTGGCCGCCGGGGGTTGAGCGGGAGATCGCCTGCTCCTCCTCGGTCATGTCGATGGAGACGTCGGCGAAAAGCGGGGTGCTGAGGTAGCGCTCGCCGGTGTCGGGCAGCATGCAGAGGATGGTCGATCCTTCGGGGGCTTCGGCGGCGACGCGCAGGGCCACCGTGAAGGTGGCTCCGGAGGTGATGCCGACGAAGATGCCTTCCTTGCGGGCGAGTTCCCTGCTCCAGTGCATGGCGTCGGCGTTGGTGATGCGGTGTACCTGGCTGATGACCTTCATGTCCACGGCGTCGCCGGCGAGCTTGGGGATGAAATCGGGGCTCCAGCCTTGCTGCGGATGCGGATGCCAGACGGGATGACTGGCGGAGCCGGAGCCGTCGGGATTGCGCGGTTGCGGTATGCCGCTTGAGAGCATGGCCGCGTCGTCGGGCTCGCCGACGATGATTTTTGTCTCGGGCCGCTCCTTTGCAAGCACGCGGGAGACGCCCTTTAACGTTCCTCCGGTGCCGAAGCCGGTGACCCAGTAGTCGAGGCGCTCGCTTTTGAAGTCTTCGATGATCTCGCGGGCAGTGGTGCGGGAGTGGAAGTCGGCGTTGGCCTCGTTTTCGAACTGGCGAGTGCGGAACCAGCCGTGCGCCTCGGCCAGTTCGTTGGCCTTGGCGACCATGCCGATGCCCCGGCCGGCGGCGGGAGTGAGCACGACTTTCGCGCCGAGGAAGCGCATGAGCTTGCGGCGTTCGATGCTGAAGGTTTCGGCCATGGTGACGACGAGCGGGTATCCCTTTTGCGCGCAGACCATGGCGAGGCCGATGCCGGTGTTGCCGCTGGTGGCCTCGATCACCGTCTGACCGGGCTTGAGCTGGCCGGTTCGCTCCGCATCTTCGATGACGCCGAGGGCGAGGCGATCTTTGACAGAGCCGAGCGGGTTGAATGCCTCGACCTTGACGTAGAGGTTGACGTGAGGCGGCGCCAGCTTGTTGATGCGGACGACGGGGGTGTTGCCGACGGTTTCAAGGATGTTTGCGTATCGACTCACAGGGCGGCCTCGGTGTGCAGAGCTGGGGTACATAGAGCTGCGCTGCCCATTGTCAACGATTCGAGGCTCAGCGGCAAATGGCGAGGCAAATGCCCGCGTCAGATGCTAAGCACGGGAAAGGGTGAGTCGCGAACCACGGCGTAGGTCAGATCGCGCATGCGGCCATGCGCGCCGGGCCGAGGGCTCCTTCCGATCATGAGGACGTCGGCATCGGATTGCCGGGCGGCCTCAAGCAGCGCACCTTTCACTGAGCCGACGGCAATTCGGACAGAGACTTCCGACCCAACAACCCGCTGCAGATCGGCGATGCGCTGCCTGGCCTGCTGCATTTCGGCGGATTCCGTCTGAACTTCAAGGTCGAGTTGAATCGGCAGGTCCGGATCTCCAGCCTGAACGGCATGAATGATGGAGAGCTTGCTGCCTACCTCGGCCGCTCCCTTGCTGGCGTAACGAAGCACTCTTTCCGAATTGGAACTGAGGCCAATCGCGCACAGCCACTCCCGATGCTCCAACGGGCGCGGGGCGATGGTCTGAGCATGCGTGCTAGTCAACACCGGGCAGTCCGCGTCGTTCAGCACCTTGGCGGTTGTGGAGCCAAGCAACATCTGCCGGAAAAAGCCGGAGTGCGTGGGCATGATGATGAGATCGGCCCGGTTGTCTCTCGCAACCTGCGCGATCTGTGTCGCTGCGTCCCCTGAGGCGAGAATTCTTGGGCACTGATCAGGGGGAAGTTCGGCGGCGAGGAACGAATCAAGTCTCTCCCGGCCAATGCTCAGATGCTCCTCTGAAATCTCGGACATTGGCCTGGTGTAAAGCTCGAAACTGTTGAAGCGGGCGGTATCGACGACGTGAAGCAACGATACCCTGGCGGCCATCATGGTCGCGGACCTTTTCACATAAGCAGCCATGGCGACACAGGAGGGCGAGAAGTCCACCGGAAAAAGGATGTTGGTGATCATGGCCATGTGCGGTGCCTCGAAGGTCGGCTCGGCGCGAATTCGGAAAATTATACTTTCTCGATTGCCGCTCGATGGTCAATAGATGCCGGGGATGAGACGTTTGGTGCAGCGACTGTAGTCGAGGTATTCCTGGCCGAAGGCCTGAGTGAGCACGGCCTCCTCAACATGGATGCGGTAGAGCAGCGCGATGGCGGTGGGGATGAGGATGATCGCAAGCCCCATCCAATTACGGGTGTGCAGACCGACGGCGGCGAAGATGATCACCAGTCCGGAGTAGGACGGATGGCGGACGAAACGGAAGAGACCTGTCTTGTGGACGGTCTGCGTGGCGTGGATGGCGACGTTGGCGCTGAAGGATCGGCCGAGCGTGAAGATGGCCATCCAGCGAACGGCGAGGCCTGTCACGAGCAGGATCAGGCTGACTTTTCTGATCCAGTGGGCTCCGCTAAACATGGTTGGCGGGTGCGTTTGGCCTATCGAAATACCGACTGTGAGAGAGACGAAGATGACTACCCAAAGAATGAGCAGGGAGCCTCGGTCACGGACGTTTCCGGTGCTGCGCCTGGTGCGCGTGGCGACGAGGATGACTACCTCAGAAACGACCCAGATCCAGTAGAGTATGGTCGAAAGCATAGACATGGTCATGCCGCGCGTGAGACGAAGAAACATGAAGGCGAAAGCCTCTGGGGAAGGTTCCGGCCAAAACTTGCGGTTTTCTTTTGCATGGACCGCCGAGCAATTCTCCCATACTTGCCCGAGGAGATCGAGGATCGGCTCGGACAGCACGGAGCCGGTTGGCCGGCCCCCTTGTGATTGGCATCACTAATTCATCTATCATTCGTCTGGGCGAGTTAGAGTAAAGGTTTTGGAAGGTGAACGATGGAAGTGGAAGAGTCGGAACTCGATCAGAAGCAGAGTGCTTACAAAGTGGCGGTGGAAGCGTGGATCGCCGCCATCAGGGAGGAAGAAGCGCTGGCCTCAGGAGATCATTCGGTAGCAGAGGTTGACCGTTGGGAAGAATCCGATTTCCGTGAAGAAGCGCTCCGCAAGAAGGTGAAAGCAGCGAAGAAAGAATATGAGGACGCGCTGCGTCTGAAGTTTTTTGACTTCTAGCAAGGAGGTCAGCGGTAACCGCTTGGGGCAATCGCGAAATCCGCTGACCCGACTGAGTCTGGAACACACCGCTACTGCTTAGGGCCTCCGGCGATTGCGTCGAGTTTGGCGATGATTTCGGGAGGAAGCCGCAGCGTCGCCGCACTCAGATTCTCGCGAAGATGTTCGTCGGATGATGTCCCGGGGATCAGCAGGATGTTAGGCGAGCGCTGAAGAAGCCACGCAAGCGCGACCTGCATGGACGCGGCGTTCAAAGGCGCCGCGGCGTCGTTGAGCACCGATGACTGTAGCGGCGTGAAGCCTCCCAATGGGAAGAACGGGACATACGCGATGCCCTGCTCCGCGAGCTTCTCGATGAAGGCGTCGTCGTTTCGGTGTGCAACGTTGCAGAGGTTCTGCACGCAGACGATCTCCGAAATTGTCTGAGCCTCGGCCAACTGCTCGGGACTGACGTTGCTTAGTCCGAGATGACGAATCAGTCCCTGTTGCCTGAGTTCGGCGAGCACGGTTAGCGGTTCTGCGATGGATCCTTCCGATGGCCCCATCACTCCTCCGACCCGCAGGTTCACGACATCAAGCCTGTCGAGCCCGAGATTGCGGAGATTGTCGTGAACGGCATCGATCAGTTCCTGGCGCGAAAGAGCATGGATCCATGATTTGTCGGCTCCGCGGCGAGCGCCCACCTTGGTCACGATCACCAGACCATCGGGATAGGGATGAAGCGCCTTCTTGATAATCTGATTGACCACATGAGGACCATAAAAGTCACTGGTGTCGATATGGTTCACGCCGGCCGCGACGGCCTCTCGCAGAACAGCAACCGCCGCCTCACGGTCCTTCGGCGGACCCCACACCTGCGGACCTGCAAGTTGCATTGCGCCGTAGCCCATGCGGTTCACTGTCATCGATGTGTTCGGGAACGTGAAGCTGCCGCCAAGGTCAAGGCTCAGGTCAATCTGTCTCATCATGGTGTTCTCCTCTTGTCTTTTATCACTCGTGGTGAAATCGTGCTTACATGGGATTAGATGAAGGAAGCTTCAGATCAGGAGTTCACATTTGCCGCAGCGTGCCCAAGTGCTGTTAGAGCCGCGTAAATCGCCGGTTCAAGCACGTTCGGCGGCAAGCGTGGACGCCATTCTGGAGGCGACCATTCAGGTTTTGCTTAGTGTAGGAAAGGAACGGCTGACCACAACAAGGGTGGCGTTTCGAGCCGGTGTTTCGGTCGGAACCTTGTATCAATATTTTCCCAACAAAAGCGCGCTCCTGCAGGCAGCTCTGAAACGTCACCTCGACGAAGTCACGGAGGCAATGGAGCGGGTTGGCCGGGAGCAAAAAGGTAAGACTCCGCGGCAAATGGCGACGGCTCTCATCAACTCATTCCTCAACGCGAAGATGCGGGATGCGAAGACGAGTGTCGCTCTCTATTCCGTAAGCTCCGATGTGGACGGAGCGAAGATCGCGCACCAGATGGGAGTGCGGGCCAACAAGGGGATCGTTGCAATGTTGGCGACTGCCTGCCCGCCGCTTACGAAAGACCCGGAGCTAGTAGCCTCGATGCTGATGAGTGCAATGGCTGGAGTCAGCCGGAGATTGCTCGAAGCCTGGGCTCCCGAGAAGGAGTTCGAAACTTTCCGGCAGGAACTCATCATCTTTGCGAGCGCGTACCTGGAAGCCTGTTCTGCTCGGACATCGGTTTAGAGTCCACAATGAAGATGATGAGTCTCGCCTTCAAAATTATCGAATCCCCGGTTGGAGAACTGAAACTGGTCGCAAGTGACCACGGCTTGGTGGCCGTTCTTTGGGAGAACGACTGTCCGACCCGGGTGCGTCTAAACGAGATGGCCGAGAATGACCAACATCCTGTTCTCGTTGAGACGGAACGGCAGCTGGATGAATATTTCGCCGGGAAGCGAAAGGAGTTTTCCGTCGCTCTCGATATGAGTGGCACTCGTTTTCAGAAAGACGTGTGGGAAGCTTTGCTGGCCATACCGTTTGGCGAGACGAGAAGTTACGGACAGCTCGCGAAACAACTTGGCAACCCTCGAGCGACACGAGCGGTAGGCGCCGCGAATGGAAGAAATCCGGTGTCCATCATCGTGCCGTGCCATCGCGTCATTGGATCATCTGGAAAACTTACAGGCTTCGCAGGCGGACTGGATGTGAAAGCTCATCTGCTCAGCATGGAGCAGTAGGATGGCGGGTCGACAACAATAGACATCAGACCCGGTCTTGTGCGGCATGATAAATTCGCAAGACTTCGATGGTCTGTTCATTCACACTGTAAACAGCGACATAAGGCAACGGCACGAAGAGAATTTCACGGGTCCCCTCTTCACTTCCGGGTCGGCTACGGTCTGGCAACTGCTTCAATGAACGGACGGTCTAGTAGAGCTTCCGCATGGTGGCCTGTCGATAAGTGTGGTTGATGCTCTTTTAGGTAATCGCTGATATTCTGCAAGTCCGCTGCAGCGGCAGGCGTCCAGCGGATCCGCATTTACGAGCGCAACATCTCTTCGAAGCGAGCGTCCATTTCTTCTTCTTCGATGAACTCGCCCCGGTTCGCCTGGGAAATACCTCACGCACGATGGCACGAAAGCGGGCGTTATCCTGAAGCAAACGCAATGCGGCTTCTTTCACTAGACTCTCGGGGTCTGTGCCTTCTGAAGCGGCGATTTGCGCAAGTGCGCTTCCTGTTCAGGTGTGAAATGTACTTCCATCGCCTTCAGACTACGGAAAATCTTCACTCGTCGCAAGGATGATTCATTATTACTACTACCACTTGGTAACAACATTGAAAATGGCAGTGGGCGGCCACAAAACCACGTCCACAAGTGCAGACCTGGGGTATCCGTGGCGGTTCTGAGAAAATGGCTGCATTATGGCTGATGATATTCGTGTGGGCGTGATTGGGTTTGGGTTGGCGGGGCGGATTTTTCACACGGCCGTGGTGGCTGCTACTCCGGGGCTAGAGCTGGCGGTAATTGTCCAGCGCAGCGGGGATGAGGCGGCGAAGGCATATCCCGGAGTGAGGATCGCGCGGTCGATCGAAGAGATGCTCGACGACCCTTCGATCATGTTGGTTGTGGTGGGCACTCCGAGCTACTCGCATTTTGAGATCGCCGAGCAGTGTCTGCGAGCTGGACGGAATGTGGTGATCGACAAGCCGTTCACGCTGACCTCGGACGAAGCGCGGCTGCTAATTGGGCTGGCACGGGAGCGGAGGCTGCTGCTGACGGCGTATCAGAATCGGAGGTGGGATGGCGATTTTGTGACGCTGAAGCAGGTGCTGGCGTCGGGCGAGCTGGGACGGATTGTGAGCTATGAATCGCACTTCGACCGCTACCGCTCAGAACCGAGGCGCGATGTGTGGCGGGAGAGCGGCGGTCCGGGCGGAGGCATTCTGTTCGACCTGGGACCGCATTTGATCGACCAGGCAACGACGCTCTTTGGCGATCCGGCGAATGTGTTTGCGGATGTGCGGATCGACCGCGAGACGAGCGTCACGGATGATGCTTTCGATATACAGCTGAAGTTTCCGTCGGGCGTGACGGCGCTCTTGCGCTCAACGCTGACGGCGTGTAAGACGGGTCCGCGATTTGTGGTGCATGGCACGCGGGGCAGCTTTGTGAAGTGGGGGCTTGATCCGCAGGAGGATCAGCTGAAGGCCGGGATGAAGTTTGGCGATGCGGGCTTTGGGGAGGATCCCGAGAACCTGTGGGGCGAGCTGTATATCGCCGGCCGGCCGGTGGAGCGAGTGAAAACAGCGGCGGGAGACTATCGCGGGCTGTATGCGAATGTCCGCGACGCGCTGCTGGGCGTGGGCGAGCTCGAAGTCAAGCCGGAACAGGCCTGGCGGACGACTCGGCTGATCGAGCTCTGCCGCGATGCGAGCGGGCACGGACGGAGGATCGAGTACAAGGGATCAGGGATTAGCCATTAGGGATTAGGGA
>Ga0210390_10001333_pt1 | contig 23869 bp, 20 predicted proteins | sample IncBWH11OmetaG_FD_161050 | JGI IMG/M metagenome (GOLD analysis project Ga0210390, IMG submission 161050) | Forest soil microbial communities from Barre Woods Harvard Forest LTER site, Petersham, Massachusetts, United States - Inc-BW-H-11-O ... | reverse complement strand
TCCTGAATGGTCGCCGCCATCGCCGAGGCGGTGATCGGGCCGAAGCCGGGGATGCTCATCAAGCGACGCGCCGTTTCGTCCTTCTGCGCCAGCTTTGCGAGGATGCGATCGAGCCGTGCAATCGCTTCGTCGAGGTTCCGTAGTTGCACCAGCAGCGGCGCGAGCGCCTCGCACACTTCAAATGGGATTGTCTCGTCGCAGGCCTCGATCAGCTCGGCCAGTTCGCGGGCGGATCTCAGCCCTTTCGGAGCGATGACGCCGACCTCGGTTAAGTGGCCGCGCAGCCCATTGAGCAGCTGCCTGCGTTGCGTGACCAGCATCTCCCGCGCCTTGTGACGCTTCAACGCCGCCTGGTTCTCACGCGAGCGCACGCCGACAAACCGCATCGAAGGCCGGGTCACCGCCTCGCAGATCGCCGCCGCGTCCGATGCGTCGTTCTTCTGCCGGCGAATATAGGGCTCTACATAAGCCGGAGGCATCATCCGCGCCTCATCGCCGAGCGTGATCAGCTCGCGCGCCCAATGATGCGCCGACCCGCCGGCTTCACGGCAGCTTGTGCGCCTGATCGCCTTGGCGACCACAACGCGCCCTGAAGCATCAACGCCGCGAACTTGAAAGACGTGCTTGGCCAGATCGAGCCCAACGGTCGTGACAGACGACAAATCAGTGATAGACTTTCCCGTGGACGGCGCTCCTTCCGTTGCTCTAACGACAACCATTTTGGCACGGTCCTTCATTGAGCCAGACGCCGCGCGGGTGCCGTTCACACCATCACATCAACCGTTTTTACTGCTCTTTACTTGCCTCACCGCCCGCCCGGCTCGGATTCAATAAATTCAATGGCTTAGGAAGTCGGCAAGACGCGGCGAGGGAGCCTCTTCATGCCGTCGCGACCACTCACCGCATCCCGGCCAATCGGCAAGCTTCATGGATCAGACCCGCGATTGCTGCAACGATGCGCGCTCCCCTATGCGGAAGGGCCGTAAATAACAGGGCCAGCCACGACGCCCGCTCTGTGGCTGATATTGCGTCCGCCTCGCCTACTGGCGGGCGGTTGTGCCGCCATCGATCACAAGCACCGCGCCCTGACAATAGCTCGCCTCGTCGGAAGCAAGGAAGAGGCAGCCATAGGCCATCTCCTCCGGCGTGCCGGGGCGCTTCATCGGCGTCAGCCGGTCGGCCATATTAGGATCATTGAAAAGGCCCAGCACGGAGGCGACCATCGGGGTGTCAATGAACCCCGGAGCAATGCAATTGACGCGGATATTGTCGCCGCAATATGTGATTCCGAGCGAGCGGGTAAGGTTGATCGCCGCGCCTTTCGCGGCGGTATAGGTATGCGCGACCGGCAGACCCTGAATGCCGGAAATGCTGGTCACGTTGACGATAGAGCCGCCGCCCTGCTTCTTCATTTGAGGGATCGCGAGACGGCACATGTGAAACAGCGAGTCGAGATTGATCGCCATCACCTCCGCCCATTTTTCCGGCGTCGTGTCATCAACAGCACCCATCGACCCGGGGCTCTTCTCGAGCCAGCTATAGCCGACCCCGGCCGAGTTCACGAGAATGTCGATCCGTCCGCATGTCTTTAGCGTTTCTGTGATCGCCGTCTCTGCCTGTTCCGGCTTTGAGAGATCCGCCGCGATAACGTGGCCTTCACAGCCAGCCGCTTTGACCTGCGCCAGCGTTTCGTCGAGGTTGGCCTTCGTCCGGCTGACGCCAACCACCTTTGCGCCCTCAGCGGCGAACAGCTTCATGCAGGCGCGGCCGACGCCGGTTCCCGCACCCGTGATCAACGCGATCTTGCCCTTCAATCGATCCATCGTTTCCTCCCAGAATGGACCGCCGGTTTGATCGCGTTATGGACAACGCCCTCCGGCCGACCTATTGTAGGCTGAAATTGTAGGACGAAAATGGGGCGAGGTCTAGTCAGATCGGGCTCGCCGAAATCGGGAGGAGCGACAGGGATGAGAGCCGCCATTTTTCACGAATTGGGCAAGCCGCTTCGCGTCGAGACCGTAGACAAGCCGCAGGCCGGACCGGGCGAGATCGTTCTCAAGGTTCACTATTGTGGGATCTGCGGGTCCGACCTCCACTCCACCCACCCCGGCGTCTTCGTTGTTCCCAATGGGACGATCCTCGGCCATGAGTTTGCAGGCGAAATCGTCGAATCGGGCGCGCCTGGTTGGAAGGTCGGCGAAATGGCGACAGCCCTTCCGAACAATGCCTGCGAGGATTGCCGCAAGCTCGGTCTCGGCGAGTGCAAGGACAATCTCGGGATCATGTGCCCGAAGAACACGCTCACTGGATTCAATCCCTCGGCCCAGGGGGCCTACGCCGAGTTCGTCAAATTCGGAGCCAAGGAAGCGTTGCGGCTTCCGACCGCAGTCAAGAGTCGCGAAGGCGCTGCAGTCGAACCGCTCGCGGTTGGGCTCCACGCTGTGAATCGCGGCAAGGTGACGGTCGGAGAACGCGTTCTCATCATGGGCGGCGGTCCGATCGGGCTGGCGACGGCCGTGTTTTCGAAGCTCGCCGGGGCGCGAGATGTGATCGTGAGCGAGTACGCGGCTGCTCGGCGCGAGGCGGCCGGCGCGCTCGGCGCCACGGCCGCCATCGACCCGGCGAAGGATGATGTGTCGGAAGCTTTCCTGAAGAGGGCGGGCGCTCCCCCGGACGTCATTTTCGAATGCGTTGGCGTGCCTGGAATGATCCAGAAATGCGTTGACCTCTCCAAACCCTTTGGGCGCATCGTCGTCGTCGGTGTCTGCATGGTCGAAGATACGATGGTGCCGATTTCGGCGATCTTCAAAGAGGTCAATATTCAGTACGTGCTGGGTTACGGACGGCCGGACTGGCGCCTTGTGCTCGACCTCCTCGACTCCGGGCGGGTCGATCCCCGGCCGATGATCACCGATATCATCACTCTCGATCAGCTCCCGCAGGCGTTCGAAGCGCTGCGGAAGCCGACAACCCAGATCAAGGTGATGGTGCGGCCGAACGAATAGGAGGGTGACGTTTCGGTGCCGCCGCGCCCTGAATTTGTGGCGTTGGAAGTCTCCCGAAAGTCGCGTTGATCATCGCGGCAACGCGGGATAAAGCAGACGGGGGCCTGGGAAATGACCGCGTGGATGCGTCTTTGGGCGATCGCGGGACGAGAGTGCGGAGCCCGGACAAATGAACATGGACACCGTCACATCGCCCGCCAAGCGTCGCCCAGCAGTCAAGAAAAGCGGTGTTAACGCGACCGCAAAAATGACTTCGCCCGACCGCGTCGTCGACGCGATCATCAGAAGCATCCGCACTGGCCTCTATGTGCCTGGCCAGCGGTTGATCGAGGCGGATCTCACCCGCGACTACCATGTGAGCCGCGGACCGGTGCGCGAGGCGCTCAAGCGTCTGGCCGCCGAGGGCGTGCTCACACTGACGCGCCACCGCGGCGCTTACGTGCGCGCGATGTCGCGGCTTGAGGTGCGCGACAGCCTAATGGTGCTCGAGCCGCTGGTCGGACTGATGGCAAACCTCGCCGCGCGGCACATTGGCGAGGCCGACAACATAGACCGAATGCGCGAGGCCTACCGGCGGCTGCTGGCGTTCAAGAACGACGGCGGCACGGCCGCCTTTCTCGACGAGCGACGCAGATTCTACGACACGATCATTCAGATTGGCGGCAACCTCGAACTGAAACGGATGCTGCCGCTGATGCAGATCCATCTGCTGCGCATGCAATTCCAAGCCTACGTCACCCCCCGCGACCGTGAGAAGCAATTCAAGGAATATGCGACCATCACCGAGACGATCCTGAAGGGCGACTCGCTTAGAGCCCAGAAGGTGGCGGCTCTGCATATTCGACGCACGCGGCTCAGTCTCGCGCGGCTGCCCGACGAGGCTTTCCCCGCCATTCGCGTCGCGGATCAAGCCGACCCATGACTATCCTCATCGCCGGCGGAACCAAAGGGATCGGGCTCGCCATCGCGAAGGCCTTCGCCAAGGATGCAGGCGAAGTGATCCTCGGTTATCATAGCGACGTGGTCGCGGCGGCCAAGGCGGCGGAGTCGGTGACCAAAGCTGGCGGGCGGCCCCATCTCGTCAAAGCCGACGCCGGAACTCCGGAAGGCTGCGCCGCAATGGCCACGGCTGCGCGCGCAGTCGCTGGCCGGCTGGACCAGGTCGTTCATTGCGCAGTCGACGCCTACGCTTCGACTGCGCTCTCGGCCGATCCCACGCGGTTCGCCCGTGCTGTCACGACCAACGGCACGAGCCTCCTCTTCCTGGTGCAGGCCGTCCTGCCGCTTCTGTCCTACGGCAGCACAGTCTTCTATTTGACAAGCCGCGGCGGCAGGATAGTCGTGCCGAACTACGCCGCCGTCGGTGTCGCCAAGGCGCTTGCGGAAAGCCTGATGCGGTACTTGGCGGTCGAGCTCGCGCCGCGGGGCATCCGGATCAACGCAATTGCGCCTGCCATCGTCGAGACCGACGCAGTCCGGACGCTGTTCGGCGCGGAGGCCGGCGACCTCGTTCGCGCGGCCGCGAGCCACAATCCGTCCGGTCGGGGCGTCACGGACGCGGACTACACAAGCCTGATGCGATGGCTTGCTTCCCCAACGGCCGAATTTATTCAGGGGCAAGTGATTTTCGTCAACGGCGGAGCGAATCTGAGCGCCTGAGCTCGATTCACAAAAGCTCGATCAGCGTAGCGTTGGCCATGCCGCCGGACTCGCACATCGTCTGCAGGCCGTAACGGCCCCCCGTCTCCTCGAGCGTCCCGAGAAGGTTGGCGAGCAGTCGTCCGCCCGACGCGCCCACCGGATGGCCGAGCGCGATCGCGCCGCCCCACCGATTGATGCGATCCGGATTGGCGCCTGTTTCCTTGAGCCACGCGAGGACGACGGACGCAAAGGCCTCGTTGACCTCGAAACAATCGATGCGGTCGAGGGGCATGCTCGCGCGCTCAAGAATCTTCCGCGTAGCGGGGATGATTGCCGTTAGCATCATCACCGGATCGTCGCCGGCAAGCGCAAAATGCGTGATCGCCGCGCGCGGTCTGAGGCCAAGCCGGACGGCGACGGACTCTTCGGCGATCAGGACCGCCGCCGCTCCGTCGGTCACCTGACTCGAGTTCCCGGCGGTCACGCTCCACCGAATCTCGGGGAAGCGCGCCGCCGTGGCCGCATCCTCGAAGGCCGGCCTCAACGCGCCGAGCTTCTCGAGCGAACTGTCTCGCCGCGGGCCTTCGTCGCGTTCGACCCGGCGCAAGCCGTCAGGCACGGGAATGTCAACGGGCGTGATTGCCTGAGCGGTCGCTCCGCGCTCCTCCGCCGCAATGGCGCGCCGATGCGATTCGAGCGCGAACGCGTCCATCGCCTCGCGCCCGATCCCCCAGCGCGCGGCAATCAGTTCCGCGGATACGCCCTGGCGCACGAGCCCTTCGGGGTAGCGGCGATGAAAGGCTAGCCCTTCGTTGTCCTTGCCCATGCGGTTCACGCGCATCGGCACGAGGCTCATCATCTCCACGCCGCCAGCGATGACGAGGTCGTACGCCCCCGCGAGGACCCCCTGGGCCGCGAAGTCGAACGCCTGCTGCGCCGAACCACATTTGCGATCGAGCGTCACGGCGGGGACGCCGTCGGGAAAGCCAGCTGCGAGGACGGCCTGCCGGCCTATGTTGCCCGACTGCTCCGCGACCTGGATGACGCAACCGGTGATCACGTCTTCAACCATCGCCGGATCGGCGCCCGTCCGCTGCACCAGCGCCTGCAGGACCTGAGCATAGAGGTCGACCGGATGGACGCCGTCCAGCGCGCCGCCGGGACGCGCGCGCCCAAACGGCGATCGTACGACGTCGACGATGACCGCTCTGCGCATCGTTCTGTCCTCCGCCTAGCTCGCGTCGCTCCGCAGGTCGAGTGAGAGCGTCTCGGAGCGAATCTGGACGACCGGAGACCTGGCGATGCGCATCAGGCGCTGGACCTGATCGAGTTCGGGCGACGACAGCAACGGAAAGTCCCTCTTCACTGGGCCAGCCTCGCGCATCTTCTTAAGATCGGGCTCGGGCACGAGTGCGCGCAGGATCAGTTCATCGTCGTCGCCAGTCCCGTAGCGCTTGCGTAATTCCTCGATCGTCGGCTGCTCCGGCAGATTTCCGGCGACCTGCTTCGCGCGCGGCGCGGCCATGATCATGTCGCGGACGTTGGGGTCGATCGGCGCCACTGTCTCGCCGTAGAATCCAGCGGCATACTGGATCACCTCGTCAGGGATGATGCTATAGCGCTTGCCGGTGACGATGTTGAGCACTGCCTGGATGCCCACGAGCTGGCTGAACGGCGTCGCCATTCCAGGATAGCCGAGATCGCGGCGCACTTCGGCGGTCTCGCGCAGCACGTCATCGAGTCTGTCGGTCATGTTGTGCTGGGCAAGTTGCGCTTTGAGCGTGCCTGTCATCCCTCCGGGAATTTGATGGCGGATCGACAGCACGTCATATTCATTGGCTTGGTTGACCAGGAATCCGGCGGCCTTGCCGACCTTTTCGAAATGCTCTGCGACCGGTGGCAACAAAGACTTGTCGATCGAATGCGTGTGGTCGAGAAGCTCGACATTGTGCAGCATGATCTCGGTCGATGGGACTGACGGACCGTTCGCCATCGGTCGGCTCGCGGTATGGAGGATCGTGATCCCAAGGTCTATCGCATCGAGGTAGGCTTTAGCCGACTGGCCGAGGATGTTGTTAGCGTGAAACTCGATCGGTTTGCCGCGCGCTTTCGCCTTGATGGCGGGCACGAGCGTCGTCAGCCGCTCCTTGTCGAGGACGCCGGCGGTGTCATAGAGCAGCAGCGTATCAATGTCCGGGGATGCCGAGAGCTTGTCAGCCTTGTCCGCGTAATAGGCGTCTGTGTGGACGGGCGAGAGCGCAAACATGATCGACCCCGCGACCTCGGATCCGAACTCCTTGGCGACCTTGGCAAGCCGGTGCATCTTGTCGATGTTGAAGAGGACGTCATAGATCCAGAAGCTGCGGCAGCCGTGCCGATTGAGCTGCCGCATCCAGGCGTCCATGAGGGCGTCGGGCGTGACGCCAAACGTTACGGACGCATTCGAACGCATGCCTCCCCGAATGCGTGTGCGCGGCATCGCCGCCACTAGCAGGTCAAGCCCTTCCCAGGGGTTTTCACGGCACGAGCGGATCATTACCTCGAACAGCGAGGACCCCGCGAGATCGATGACGCGATAGCCGCTGCGGTCGATCAAGGGAGCGACCGGCAGCGCCATGCCGGCCTGCATGCGCATGCCCCACAGACTCTGCTGACCGTCGCGCATCGTTTCGTCGAGGAATTCGATATGGGCCATATCACGGGTCCTTTGGCTGACCGTATTGGGGCAGAAACACACTCTCGAGCCATCGCGTATCGACGCGATTGCCGATGAAATCTGGGTGCGCGGCGATAGCGCGGAGGAAAGGAATGTTGGTCGAAATGCCTTCGACAACGAATGATTCAAGCGCCGCTCGCAAGCGCTCGACCGCCGCAGAACGGTCGTGCGCGTGGACGATAAGCTTTGCGATCATGCTGTCGTAGAAAGGAGGCACGTCGGCGCCTTCCTCCATGGCGGTGTCGAGCCGTATGCCTTCGCCATGCGGAGGCCGCCAGACGCGAATCCGTCCGGGAGACGGCGCAAAACCACGGTCGGGATTCTCGGCGATGATGCGGGCCTCGATTGCATGGCCGCTGGGGGCGATATCCTGCTGCTGGATGCGAAGCGGCTCGCCCCCCGCGATCCTTAGCTGCAGCCGGACGAGGTCGACCCCGGTGATCATTTCCGAGACAGGATGCTCGACCTGGATGCGCGCGTTGACCTCCAAGAAATAGAAATCGTCGCGCTCGACGTCGTAGAGAAACTCGACCGTTCCGGCGTTTCGGTAGCGGATCGCGGCCAGAAGGTCGACCGCCGCCTTGTGCAGCCGGTTCCGTGTTGTTTCGGGAAGCGCCGCCGCGGGCGCTTCTTCGACCATCTTCTGATACCGGCGTTGAAGCGAGCAATCGCGCTCGCCAAAGTGAAGCACTCGCCCGTCGCCAAGACCGAGGACCTGTACTTCGACATGCCGAGCGTGCTCCACGTAGCGCTCGATATAAAGCGTGCCGTCTCCGAAGGCTTCCTTGGCCTCGATCGAGGCGCGCTGGAACCCGTCCGCCAGCGCCCTGGGGTCGCGAGCGACGACCATGCCTCGGCCACCGCCGCCCGCGGATGCTTTGGTTACGACCGGAAACCCAATCCCTTCGGCGAACGCGACCGCCTCGGCGGCGGTGGCGAGTTTCTCGCTGCCCGACGTCATCGCGATGCCCGCCGCCCTTGCGAGGCGACGGGCCGAGAGTTTGTCGCCCACTGCCTTGATAGAGTCCCGTGTCGGACCGACGAAGACGACGCCAGCCTCGTCGCACAGGGCCGCGAGGGACTGACGTTCCGACAGGAAGCCATAGCCGGGGTGCAGGCCATCGCAGCCGGTCGCCGTGGCGGCGTGAACGATCAGGCGTGCGTTCAGGTAAGAATCGCGCGCGGCCGAAGGTCCAATCACAACCGCGCGGTCCGCTTCGCGCGCCGCCAGGCTGTCATGATCCGCAGCCGATGCAGCGAGCACCGTTTCGATGCCGAGACCGCGGGCGGCGCGTACGATCCTCAGCGCGATCTCGCCGCGATTGGCGACCAGAATGCGCCTCAGCGCCATGACGCGGCGCTCAGGCGGGCTCGATCAGAAACAGCGGCTGATCATACTCGACGAGTTCCGAGTCCTCCACCAACACTTTCCGCACTGCCCCCTCGACGCCCGCCAGGACAGAGGTGAAGAGCTTCATCACCTCGATGAGACAGACCTCGGTGTCAGCGGCGACTGTCTGGCCGACCGTGACATAAGGCGCAGCGCCGGGCTTTGGGGACCGATAGAACGTCCCGAGGTTCGGCGCTCGTACCGCGACCCAATGATCCGGTACCGGGGCGGGTGTGGACTTCGTCTTGGCGCCGTCCGAGATTGCACGCGCCGGCGCGGATGGCGCTGTCGCGTGTGTCGTAGGGAATGGCGCAGGATCGGCTAAATGATGCTCGGCGGACGAGTGCCCGATTGCGCCAGGTGTTTTCGACAGAAACAGCTCTAGCCCTTCGACCTTCAGGCTCATTTCTTGCCAAGGTGAATTGTCGAAGATTTCGAGAAGCGCTTCGATGTCTTGCGTCTTGATGTCGGTCATGGGCGCTCATTCGCGTCGGAGGGCGCCGCTGCCTCGGCCTTCGAGCGGAGTGCGGCGAGCAGGGGCGGCAGAACAGGATCGGCAACGATGAATTCGAGCCCAGCCGCAAGAGCGGCGCGCACGCCTTCGTCCGAAGCGATCGCTCCGCCGCGAGCCCCGCGCGCGCCCTTGATGAGATTGAGCGCGTCTCCGATTGTCGCGGGATCGGCGGCGGCGATGTTCTCCGCCAGATCGACTGCGCCTCGGGCTTCCGGGGACGACGGAGGCAGGACGCGCAACGGTGAGCGCGCGGCGGCCCAACCGGCGAGGGTCGTCAGCGACCCGTGGTCGCTTTCGTCCGGCGCCTCGATTGTGAGCGCACCATCGTAGACCTTGCCCGTCCGCCCATCGACCGTGACCGTGCGGCCCGCGAGTCCGTCGAGCGCGCCCTTGCCGCAACCGACGACGCACGGCAGGCCCAGCGCGCGACCGACGACAGCAGCATGGGACGTACTGCCGCCCAGTTCCGTGACGACAGCGCGCGATGCGATCATGCCGTGCAGGTCGTCCGGGCTGGTTGTCGGGCGCGCAAGAATGACCGCCTCGCCCGAATGTGCGCGCCGCTCGGCCTCGTCGGAGTCGCTAACGAGAACGCCGATGCCCACGCCGGGCGAGGCGCCCTCGCCGGAGGCAAGCGAATGGGCGCCATGCAAAGCCTGCTCGCTGATGTGCGGCGCAAGCAGGATCATGACCTGCTCGGGCGTGATCCGGCGGAGAGCTGCGTCTACGTCGACCAACCCTTCTCGAACGAGATCGACGGCGACGCGGATTGCGGCATGCGGAGCAAGCTTGGCCGCGCGCGACTGCAGGAAAAAGAGCTGTCCACGCTCGATGGTGAACTCGATGTCCTGAACATCTTGGCCGGCGCGCTCGAGGGTCTGCGCCGCGACGAGCAGGGCTGCGTGAGCCTCAGGCAGTTCATTCGCGAGCGCCGACAGCGGCTCCGGCGTGAACTTTCCCGACACGACATCTTCACCTTGCGCCCGCGGAAGGTATTCTCCGTAGGGCGTCGGGTCGCCGGTCAACGGATTACGCGAGAAAAGGACGCCAGTGCCAGAGCGGGCGTCGAGATTGCCGAACACCATCGCCTGGATCGTCACCGCTGTCCCGAGATCGTCGGGGATGCCGTGGTGTTGGCGATAGCGCCGGGCGCGGCGGGAGTTCCATGATTCGAATACGGCTCGCACGGCCCCGCGGAGCTGCGCTTTGGCATCGTAGGGGATGTCGAGGCCTGTCGCATCGTGGACTGCAGTCCGCCATGTCCCCGGATCGCCGCATTGATCGGGCCGCGCGGGGTGCGCCTTGAGGACGATGTGCGCGTAAAGGTCGAGAAAGCGCTGATGCGTGTTGCGCGCAAACGCAGCGTCGCCGCATTCTTTCGCCAGCGCCGTCTCGGTTTCATCGTTGATTCCGAGGTTGAGCACGGTGTCCATCATGCCCGGCATAGACACCGGGGCGCCCGAGCGCACCGACACGAGCAGTGGGCGCGGCCCGGCGCCGAAACGCCGTCCGGTCCGTTCTTCCAGCCAGGCGACGCCGGCTGCGATCTCATCCTCAAGGCCCGGCGGCGTCGTATGACCGCCGATGAAAGCAGCGCAGGCGCGAGTGGTGATCACTATGGCCGGAGGGACGTTGAGGCCGAGCGCCTGCATCCGGGCGACCGACGATGCCTTGCCCCCGATCAGTTTGCGGTCCGGCACCCCCTCTCCGGTCAGTCCGATCGTCCACTCGCCGAAACAGATCGCCATCGTCGATCCGGGCCTATTCTTGCCGCTCACGCCGCATCAGGCGCAACAGGTCTTCGTGGAGTTCGAACCAGAGCGTATGATAGCTCTCGATCTTCGCGTCGCTGATCCACTCGGTCGCGCCGTCCTCGGCCTTTTCGAGCGCCGCGCTAAGCTTGTCGCGGTAGATCGAAAAGCGTGGCAACGCTTGCGCAAGTCGTCTCAGAGCGGTTTCGGCGCGCTCGTGCAGGTCGCCGAGACGGTCGATGATCTTGTCGTCGTAGCCCTTGTCGCTGTGATCGTTGGGGACCCCCTGGCCGCGTACGTCGATCGTCTGCCACTCGGTGATCAGTTGCTTCAGCGAGCCGTTGAGGCATTCGAACGCCTCGTATCCCGCGACAAAGTGGGGATTGGCGCGAGCGCCTTCGTAGACCCAGGAATAGTCCGCGTCGAGCGCCATGCGCGCTGCGGGCGTGAGCAAATACTTTCCGCGCGCCTCGACGACGCGTTTGGCCTCAACGAGCTTGCCAAGCGCTGCACGCACGTCTTCGACGTCAAGGCCGACGATGCCGGCGATGGCTTCCGGCGTTGCATGCTTCTTGATCGCCAGTCCATGCATGACGAGATGGGTCTCGCTGACCGTCACGTTCGGGTCTCCCGTGCCCGGGCAGGTTTGGTTTCGGCCTTCTGGCGCGCGATCACCCGATCGCGCACAGCACGCCGGAGGATCTTGTTGGCCGAGGACTTCGGCAGCTCGGACCAGATCTCAACGCCCTTGGGCCGTTTGTAGCTTGCAAGCCGATGCCGCGCGTGCGCCATGACGGCGTCCGTGGACAGGCCGCTGCGACCCGAGACGACCGCGTAGACACGGTCGCCCCATTTCTCGTCCGGGAGACCGATGACCGCGGCCTCGACGACGCCCTCGCAGGAGAGCAGCACGTCCTCCACCTCGCGCGGATAGACGTTGTAGCCTCCTGAAATCAGCATGTCGTTCTTCCGGTCGACGAGATAGAAAAACCCGTCGTCGTCCATATAGCCGATGTCGCCCGTGTGCAGCCACCCGCCGCGGAAGGCAGTCGCGGTGGCCTCCGGATTGTCCCAGTAGTAGTTCATCGTTTGCGGTCCGCGACAGACGATCTCGCCACGTTCCCCAGCCGGGAGCGGTCGATCCTGTTCGTCGAATACCGCGACCTCGACAATCGTAAACGGACGTCCGCAGGAGCCAATCCGGTCGTGATCCTTCGGTTGAAGACAGGTGATGACCATCGGGCTTTCGGCCTGGCCGTAGGTCTGGGCAAAAACTCGCCCAAACCGGGCCTCAGCCCGCTCAAGCAGCGCGGGCGCAATGGGCGAGGCACCATACGCAATGCAGCGCAGGGCGAACCGGACCTCCTCAATGGACGGCGCCTCGAGCACCATCGCGAGCATTGTCGGGACGAGGAAGGTGAGCTCCGCCTGTTCGGTCGCGGCCAGATGCACGAATTCTTCCGGATCGAACTTCGCCATTATCAGCGAGCGCGCGCCGCGGACCAGCGAGGGCAGAAAGAACGCGCCGGACGCATGCGCGATCGGCGCGGCATGGAGAAACGTCTGGCCTTGGAGGATCTCCGGGAGGAGATCCGTGAGGAAGGCGGAGAGTTCGGCGAGTTCGCCTCGCGTCGTCAGCGTCACCGCCTTCGACCGGCCAGTGGTGCCGCCGGTGAAGCCGAGCCGATAAGGCGCGTCAAGGTCGCGATCGACGGCGCAAGGGGCCTTCGATCCCGATCTCTGCAACTCGGCGAGCTCTTGCGAGCCGATCGCGATCCCGACGTCCAGTCCTTGGGCGTCGTTGCAGATGACCCCGCGACTGCCGCTGTGCGACAGTTTGTAGACGTGATCGGCGAGCGTCTCCCTCGTATTGAGGGATACCCGCACGAGACCCGCCTTCGCCAGCGCGTAATAGGCGACGAGGCAGTCGATGCCGTTCGGCAGCAGCACGCCGATCCGGTCTCCGGCCTCGAAGCCGCGTTTGACAAGCGCGTTGCCGAGCCTGTCCGTCAGCGCATCGAACTGGCGGAAGGTCACGACGCGTTTGCCTTCGACAAGGCAGGGCGCATCTCCGTAGTAGAGCGCGGCTCGACGGATCAGCGCGCCGATCTGCATCGCCGGGGTCCCGCGGCCTTCACTGTCTTGTTGTCCGTAGCTTTTCCACGTCGGCGCGCCTCAGATACGAGCCTTTGCCTTTGAGCAGGCGGGAATGACTCTGTTCGAGACCATAAAGCTTGTCGGCTTCAGGGGTACCCGCGTGATATTTGACCCAGGTCTCGCAGAGATGCCGGAATTGCGGCTCGAGGACAGGGGGGCGCGTTTGCCGCGACAGGCGATTGTATTCGGCGAGCCCAATAACGCCTCGCGTCGTGTTGTAGCGGTCGACTTTCTGCGGCAGGTGGCTCGCGCCCGGATAGACGGGACCGCACGTCGGTGTATAGTCCTCGCCCTGCAGGATCGAATAGGGAATGAGCGAATACAGACGCTGCGGCAGATTGGAGTGCTGCATCATTGTGTATTCGTTCAGGCGATGGGACTGATGCGTGCCGATGCAAAGCCCGACCAGCGCATCGCGGCTGTACTCATCGTTGAACAGCGGCCGGAAACGCTCGGCGCGTTCGTCCACCATCATCCAGTCGGAGACTTCGTAGACGCCGGCGACATGGGCGAGGTCCTTGATGATCGAAAAATAGGTGATCGCTCCAGCATCGATCATCTGATCGCGGGTCCAGCCGGCGATCCGCCGCCAGAGCTGGTTGTTGGCGCTCTTGATCTTGTCCGTTAGCGTCTTGAAGCAAGCCGTCAGTTCGCCGGGCGATCCCATGGCGACGGGCACGTAGCCGTCCGAGAGCGAATCCGAAGTGTAGAGACCGACGCCGACCAGCTTGTCCGAGGTGAACTCGGGCTTCGATTCGAAGCTGCCCCAGTCATCCACCAGATAGAAGTGGCAGTCCTTCACCGCCATGGTGACGGTCAAATTGTTGTAGGGAACGTCCTTCGCAACGTCGTCGAGCCAGGGGAAATCGCTTTCCGACAGGTCCATGAAGTCGCGCACAATCATTTCGCGGTCGTCGGCGAGCTTATAGGGGCCCGAGTTGTGGAGGCTGATGCGGCTCTCGCATGAAATGAGGAAGCCGTACTGCGACGCGGCAGCCATGAAGCCTTGCGCGGCCTCGTGCAGTTCGTCGCCCGCCCTGCAGTCGAACATATCGGCGTGGAACACCTGTAGGAGCCTTTCGGGCAGAAACTGCCCACGGTGTCCGAATTCCTTGTTGGTGATATGGCCATTGTTGCGATTCCAGGACAGTTGGAAACGCTTCCAGAAGTCCATCACATAGACGAGGTCTTGGACTGCGTCCTGCGGCCGGATGAGGCCGAGATTGATCAGCCATTCGCGGCCGAGCAGATAAAAGCCGGGCAACGCCCAGCCCATCGACGGATTCTGGATCTTGATGCCGGCGTTGCGGGCCCTGTCCCCGATTTCCTCCGCCGACATCCGCGACTCGATCTTGCGCAGCAACGAAGGATAGCGAAAATAACACATCATGTAGGACAGCATCATATACGCAGGCACCGGAAATAGCTTCGACTCCTGAACGGTGCGCGTCACGCAAAGCCAATAGGTTTCGTCTGCGCTCGTCTGGATGAGATTGTTCGTCTCGAGCAACTGCGCATAAGAAATGCGGTTCAAACTCATCGTAGGGACTCCCGAGTGGAGGGGCGCGGCGAGGACGAGCTATTGACTCAGGCGCCAGACCCGGGCGGTCATCTCGACACCCGTCTGGTAGGCTTCCGCGGTCTTCGAGGCGGCGGTGCATTCGAGTTCCACGCGGTCTCCTTCCCTGATGCCGCTGATCTTGGCGTTCATCAGACAGGGAATGCCGTATTCTCGCGTCAGAATGCCGAGGTGCGAACGCACAGTCCCGCCGGCGCAAATCACGCCCTTGAACCGCTCAAGGATCGGCGCCGTCAGCGTGCCGCCGCTGTCGTCGATGATCGCGACGGTTTCGTCGGGAACGCCGTTCGTCAGAAGCTCCAGCACGCGATCGCTCGATCGGATGTAACGCGCGGTTCCGATCAGGTTCTTCGAGTATTTCACAACGTTATCGCCGATCCCCCGCTGCTCGCGGCCGTCTGCGTCCTTCGGCGCGACAACTGCCTCAGGGTGTTCGAAGCTGAAGGTCTCGAGGTCTTCGCCGACGCCGGTCGCGGGTTTATAGACGTCTGGCCGTTCGCGAACCGAGATCATCGCAGACCAGTCGAACCGATGACCGGTCGAGAGAAGCTTCTTCTCGACGACCGCGAAGTCCTTGGCGCCGACCAATTCATACGACTTGTCGAAAACGAAACTCGCCCAGTCGCCGCCGACCTCGTCGAGGCGGCGTCGGACGAGTTCCTTGATTGCGCCGTGGTAGGCGTCGACGACCGCCGACGCGCTCTGGTCGCCGTATTTGTCGCTGTCGATGTAGAGTTTGGCCACGACTTCCTCCCAGGACGCTGCGGTCGCGCGTGACAGCGACTTTCGGCGCGTCGCGCCGGCCCGCTTATTCGATCCAAGCTTGGCGGCAAGCGAATGGGAAGTCAACAGATGTTAGGACATTCTTGTCGAACAATCCTGTCAGGAGCGCGTCGCTCCCTCCACGCCGAAGCGCTCGCGCAGTTCCCGCTTTAGCACCTTGCCCGCACTGTTCTTGGGCAGGCTATCGACGACCCGCCAGTGCTTCGGCCGCTTGAATCGGGCGACCCGATCGAGGCAAAGAGTTTCGAGGCGGCCCAGATCGAGCGCATGTCCTTGGACCGCGACGAGGACGGCAGTGACGCTCTCCCCCCATTCGGGATCGGGCAGTCCGATGACGGCGACTTCCGCGACGTTCGGATCCTCGAGCAGCACGTCCTCGATCTCGCGCGGGTAGATGTTCGAACCGCCCGAGATGATCACATCCTTGGCTCGGTCGAGAAGCGTGAGAAAGCCCCGATCGTCGAGCGCGCCGAGATCGCCGGTGTGCAGCCAGCCTGAACGCAGTGCTACGACGGACGCCTCGGGCAGGTTCCAATATCCGGCCATGACCGTGTCACCGCGCACGACGACTTCGCCGACCGCGCCCGGCGGGAGGGACTGGTCCTCGCCATCGACGATCCCAACTTCGATTCCCGTTCGCGCGAGGCCCACAGAAACCATCCGTTGCTCGTCGCCCGTTTCAATTGCGGAAGCCAGCAAAGCTTTTGACATCGCCGTGATGGTGCAAGGGCTTTCGCCCTGGCCGTAGCCGTTCCAGAGGCGCGGGCCTAGGACCTGATACCCGGCCTTTAGGTCGGCGGCGTATACCGGTGCGGCCCCGAGAAGCAAGGTGCGGATGTTCTCGATTTTGGCGCTGGCGAAAGCGGGATTACGAATGAGGCGCCGAAGACCGGTCGGCGGCGCGAACAGCGTCACCGAGCGATAGAGCGAGAGGAGATCCGCGATTTCCGTCGGCTCGAACGCTCCGCTCGGCGGCAGGATCTGATGCGTCGCCTTGGCGACATGCGACAGGCCGAATAATCCCGTCGCGTGCGACTGCGCGGCCAGATGGAAAAGACAATCGTCGGGCGAGAGAAAATCAATGTCCGCCAAATAGCCGATGGCCATTGCCGCGAGATTACCATGGGTCAGCATCGCACCCTTCGGCTTTCCGGTGGTGCCGCTGGTGTAGAAAATCCAAGCGAGGTCGTTCGGTTCGCGGTCGACGACGCCGATAGGGTCGGCGAGGGTCAGTTCGCGCCATTGCGCGTCGCCGAGCACGACGAGACGCTCGAGGCCGGTAAGCGCCCTGGCGAGTGGACCCGCGACATCAAGGGTCGCAAAGCATACGCGCGCCCCGCAATCCGCAACTATATACGCGAGTTCGCGAGGGTGGAGTTTCGCATTGGCGGGCACCGCAACAAGACCGGCTCGCCAGATCGCGAAAAGGATCGCCAGATATTCCGGGTTATTGGTCATGGCCAGCGCAACGCGATCGCCGGGACGTAAAGCCAGGCGGCCGCTTAGCGCGGCGGCAATCCTGGCGGAGAGCGACCCATACGCGTCGTAGTTGTAGAGTCGGCGGTCGCCGACCGAAACGGCGGGCCGCTCGGGAAAGCTTCTAGCGGCGTTGGACAGGAGCAGCGCGAGGTTCATTGCGAGAAGGCCCTGTCAGGCGCGTTCGAGAATAGTGATCGCGACAGCCGCCTCTTCGACGCCTCGCAGGCCGCCGCCGTTCTCGGCCAGCGCGATTCTGGCGTTCTCGACTTGACGCAGACCGGCCTCGCCCCGGAGCTGCCCAACGAGCTCGAACACCTGTCCTAGGCCAGTGGCGCCGATGGGGTGACCTTTAGACTCGAGACCGCCCGACGGATTAAACGGAATGCGTCCTCCGATCCTTGTATCGCCGCGCGCGGCCGCCGCGCCTGCGGCGCCGAACTCGAAAAATCCAAGCAACTCGCTCTGGAGGATTTCGCCGAACGCGGTCGCGTCGTGACATTCGACAACATCGATGTCCTCTGGACCCAAGCCGGCGGCCTCATAGGCGCGCCAGGACGCCTTGCGAGCGACGTGGCTTTCCAACTGGTCGGCATCGCGATGGTCGCCCGACATCAGCACTGATGCGCGGATGCGCACGGCGCGCGACAGAACGCCAAGCCTTTCCGCGAATTCGTGGGAACAGACCAGCGCAGCTGCCGCGCCGTCGCTGATCGGGCTGCACATCGGAAGCGTCAACGGCCAGACGATCGGACGACCGGCGAGCACCTCCTCGATCGAAAAGCTCCGCCGGTATTGCGAACGCGGGTTGTGGATGGAATGCTGATGGTTCTTGGCGCTGACTGCCGCCATCTGCCGCTGTGTCGTGCCGAACTTCGCCATGTGGTGTCGGCAAAAAGCTGCGTAGACGTCCATGAACACGCTGTGAGGTTCGTTCACCTCAGTCCCAGCCGGCGGCGGCATCCCACGCCCCATCGCCAGGAGCTTGTCGATCGTCTGCTGGCGCCGCGACAGGTCCCAGCTTCCCTCGAAAGCAGCCATACTCTTCGCGGGATCAGGCATAACCATCTTTTCCGCTCCGATCGCCAGCACACAATCGTGCGTCTCCGACCCGACGAGGACATGGGCGAGGTTGAGCGCGGTCGATGCCGACGCGCATGCGTTCTCGACGTTGAAGACCGGGGCATTTCCGAAGCCGGCACCGTCAAGCGCGGCCTGCCCGCGGATCCCATGCTGGCCATCCAACGCTCCCTGGGTTGCGTTGGCGAAGACAATCGCCCCCACTTCGCCCGGCGCAGCGTTGACGTCCGCAAGCGTTTCGGCGGCAACCCGCGCCGCCAAGTCGCCAAGCGGCGTCTCCGGAAAGCGTCCAAAGGCCGACATTCCGACCCCGACGATATAGGTCTGCCTCACCAATTCCTCCCGCGCTCATTCCCGAGGCTGACTTTGTCTGACATGATTGTACTATGATTGCCGCAATTCAGCCGGCGATCAAGCGGGGCCCAGAGCCATAGTGGGAGGCGGCAAATGTCGGATGTCAATCCGCCGGCGAAACTCGGCGATCATCGCGTCCTCATCGTCAACGACGACGGCATTGAGGCCCACGGGATCAAGATGCTCGAGGAGATTGCACGGGAGTTTACCGACGACGTGTGGGTGGTCGCGCCCGACGAAGAGAAATCGGGATTTTCCCACTCGATCTCGATGACAATCCCTATCCGTGTTCGGAAGGTCGACGATCGCCATTTCGCAGTGAAAGGGACCCCGACCGATTGCGCATTGCTCGCGATCTACGAATTCATGGGTGGACGGCCGCCAACCGTGCTGCTCTCTGGAATCAACCGCGGCGCGAATCTGGCGGAGGATATTACTTATTCGGGCACGGCGGCAGCGGCGATGGAGGGCGCCTTGCTTGGTATTCGGTCGATTGCGCTGAGCCAAGTTTTCGAGATTGGCGGCGAGGTCCACTGGTCGACTGCCCGCCGTTTCGCGCCGCCGATCCTCGAGCGGTTGTTCGCCTGCGACTGGGAGGCGGGGAGCTTCGTCAACGTCAACTTTCCTGACGCCTCACCGGAAAAGGTCGGCCGCACACGGGTCACAAGTCAGGGCCGCCGGCTGCCAGGGTCCTTCCGACCTGTTCGACGCGTCGATGAGCGCGCCTTTCCCTATTACTGGATCAAGCTGACTTACAACACCGGCGAACTCGAAGAAGGAACTGATCTCCGGGCGATCAGCGAGGACGAGGTGTCGGTGACGCCGATGCACCTCGACTTTACGTCGAAGCCGTTCCGCCACGCCCTTGAGCGCGCGCTCATGGGAACGTGATTGGCTCGGTCAGCAAGTCGACCAGCGTTTGGTGGCCGGAGTCGCCGACGCCGAGCGCCCGGCCCAGATAGTCGTCGAAGGAGCCGAAAACCCGGTCGATCTCGTCGAGCGCCGCTTCGAGATACTTCGGCTGGGCGGAGAGAAGGATCGCCGCCACTTCGTCTGGCGTTTCGGGCCCAAAGAGGTGTGGCACCGGACGGCGATAGAGATTGGTGAGATTGTAATCCTCGATGACCGTGTCGCGCGGCACACCTAGCGCGAGCAGAAGAAGGGCGGCGGCAAACCCGGTCCGGTCCTTGCCACTGGTGCAGTGAAGCAAGAGCGGATAGCTCCCGGGCTCCAGGGCGAGAGCGAAAGTCTGTCGGTACTCGTCCGTATGGTCGACGCAGAAAAGGCGATACTGCGCAATCACCCGTCGTTCGATTTCGGACGCCGCGATGGTCCCCGCCTTGACGAGCGCCAGCATCTCAAGCGTGCCCGCGGGGATGAACCCCGCCTCCACCCGTCGGATCGACGAGCCCTGCGGCAGCCTGTCCGGACTGGCCTCGCGCTCGGTCGGCAACCGAAAGTCGATCAGAGCCCTCAGTCCCAACCCTTCGAGGCGAACCAGATCCGCCTCGGTCAACCCTGCAAGGTTGTCGGCGCGATAGACCTGCCTCCATCGCGTCTGCCTGCCGGCGCCTGCGGCGTAGCCCCCAAGATCACGAAAATTGACCGCCCCTTCGAAGAGAACGCGGCGCCGGTCGTCTGTCGTCTGCATCGCTCTCGTCCCGGTTTGGCCAGCCGGCTCTGTTACAATCTGCATTCGAAATTATAGCCGCGCGATGACCCGGCCGCCCGGCAGTAGGATGTCATATTCCGTGTAGACAGCCTTGAGGATCCGGCGCACCGGGAAGCGGTCGACCGGATCCAGAACCGAGCGATCGGGAAACGAAATCGAGCCTGGCCCTTCCCAGGTTTCACGAATCGTGTGCTGTGTGTCCGCTGCGACAAGTTCGGCGAGCGCAGGGCGCTTGTCGCCAGGCTGTGCGGACGGAATGATCCTGAGGCCCGTGGTCGGACCGCTGGAGCTAAGCGGCCCGGCGGGTTGTTCCGGGCGCATGATCGCGGTCGCGAGGCGTACCCCTTGGGGCCGTTCGAGCCAGCCGACCACCATGTCCTTGTCGCGCTCGAGTCCGATCTTGGCCAGCTTCTTCGGGTAGCCCCAAACCTCCCGCCCTGCGAGCATCGGCGGTTCGGTGTTGACAAAAATCTGGGCGATATAGGTCAGCGGCTTACCCTCGTGCATGGCGTGGAGGCGCAGGATCGCCTCGTGGTAAGGGCCGAAGGTCGTGAATGGATACCAGTAGAAGGAGAGGTTCGCCGCAGCTGGCTCGATCAGCTCAAGAGGCGCCGGAAGAACGTCGAGCGCCGATTCGGGGTCTGTCTCGAACTTAATCGATATCGCCTGGGCGTTCCGGTAATGATAGGGCGGCGCCTGGAAAGCGGGCGCGTCGGACGGCATCGAATAGCCGAGCCTGTCGAGGGTCAATCGTCCTTTGAGGGCCAAGAGAGCGTTCTCCCGTTCCTGCTGTCCCGATGCGCTCAGGCGATGATGTATTGGCCGCCGTTGACGAAGATGACCTGTCCCTGGATCATCGACGCCTCCGGGCTGGCAAGGAAGTTGACGAGCCCAGTGTAATCGTCGTGGGTGATGTTGCGTCCGCTGGGGTTGCCGGCGGCCTCGCTCGCGAGGAATGCGTCCGTCTCCCCTCCGAAAAGATCCCGCACCGCCCCTGTGTCCAGGGTGCCGGGCGCGATGCAATTAATGCGCACGCCAAGCGGCGCGAGTTCCGGCGCGAGATAGCGCGCGAGCGCCTCGGCAAGCGCCTTGCCGGCTCCTATAGCCCCGTAGGCCGGGACGATCTGGCGGCTGCCGCGGCTGGAGAGGAAGATCACGCTGCTTCCCCGCTTCAGGAGCGGCCGCGCGGCTTGCACGAGAAAGACCAGCGACGTCCCGTTGAGGGTTATCGCTTCGGCGAATGCGTCGGGGTCCGCGTCGAGAATCGGTCCTACAAGCACCTTGACCGCGCCATGCACCACAAGATCGAGCCGGTCGACGACCGCGCCGACCTTGGCCAGCAAGGCGCGGGCGCCTGCGGGCGTGCTGACGTCCGACTTGATCGCATGCGGTCGGGCACCCAGGGCCGCAATCTCGGCGCTTGCCGAGTCGGCGGAGGCGTCGTCGCGCCTGTAGGCCATGAGGATGTCGACGCCCGGTTTGGCGAATCGTCTGGCGATCGCGAGGCCGATGCCCTTCGTGCCGCCCGTGATGAGAACCGCCATCGTCGTTTCGCTCCCGTCGGTCGGCCCAGAGCTGCAGACTGGCATTCTTCGCGCGAATGTGTCCGACGGCTTTGTATGACAAGAATCGTGATCGCGCCAGCCGAAACCGCAAGATGGGCAGGGACCATGCGCGCCGCCGCCTATCTGAAGGTGCTTTCGATCGAAGACGGCGGCTGCTTCTCGATATCGAGGCCGAAAGGCCGAGACCGGCCGGCCGGGACCGTCTGGTCGGACCGAAGCGGCCAGCTTGCGGCAGGCGCATGCGATGCATGAGCCGGGCGGCGCGATCGGGAAGATTGTGCTTGCGGGATGCCGCTGACTAGGAATGGCTGTAGTGCTGCGCTAGCCGCGAGGACATTTAGGGGGAATATTCAATGCGAGACGGTCCCCGCGCCAATAGGGCGTCGGCCGATAGTTCTTGACGCCCTCAGAATCGTACGACAATCTTGCAGGACAAAGACTATGGGAGGAAGTCTATGACGCTCATTATGCGTATATCATCGGGTCTCGCCCTTTTCGGATTGCTTGCTCTCCCGGGAGCGCCTCGCGCTTCGGCCGCCGACACCGACCCAGCCATCCTCGCGGCGGTGGATTCGGCAATCGCGGCTATTAACACAGGCTCGGTTGCTGACGCAAAGGCGGCGTTCACCAATGCGCCCGCCGCCATCATCGACGATTTTCCTCCGTTCCTTTGGTCTGGCAAGACCGCTGTCGAGGATTATTCCCGTGACTTCAAGGCGGTCTTGACGAAGTACGGCATTACGGATTGGCGCTTCCAGCGCCATCAGCCGCGCTACCTGTTTGCGACGGAGGATCGCGCCTGGGTCGTCGTGCCGGCCTCGTTTCCATTTCTTCTTGGCGGGAAGCCTCAGAGCGTTGCGGCTGACTGGGTTTTCGTACTCGAGAAAATCGACGGGAAATGGCGCATCGACTCATCGGTGTTTGGCGACACTCATCATACCTTGGTTCCATGAGCGCCTAAGGGCGTGATGCGTCTCGGTGTGAGGAGGGTTAGGCGCAGTCGCCCACCCCCACCAGCACGCTACACACGGTCCCCTCCCCCGCTGCGCGAGGGAGGATATCGCCAATCCCGGCTAGCAATGCTCCCATGCCGTGAAGCGGCGGGCAGGGGGACCGTCCGCAGGGTGGTGGCGGGGGCGAAAGACGAAAGACGAAAGCGTACATCCGAAAGCAGCAGGGTTTAAAACCAAGAAGACTCGAAAGACAGACAAGCGTCGTCAAGCGAGCCGACTAGGGTGAATGCGGCGTCAATCTTCGGCAATTCGTAGCGGAAGAAATATCGGCACGCCGCCAGCTTGCCCATGTAAAACAATCGCCCCTCGCCATCCGCTCTCGCGTGAAGCGCCCTGGTCGCCACCGTCGCCTGCCAGAGCCACATCCAGCCAATCAGGACGTGCCCGAATGCGTCGAGATAGATCGTTGCGTTTGCAAGTCCAAGCGCGAGGTCGTTGCTGGCGAGGACAGCCCGGGTCGTCGCGCGCAACTTATCGAGCGCCTCCTGGAGCGCCGCCGTTTCCGCACTGAGTTCGGACTCAAGGCGCCCGAGCGCGACCGCGTCCTCAATTTTCGCGCAGAGGAGGTCGAACCCGAGACCCCCGTCGAGCCTGACTTTTCGTCCAAGCAGGTCGATGGCCTGAATGCCAAGCGCGCCTTCATGAATCGGATTGAGCCGATTGTCGCGATAGAAGCGTTCGACCGGAAAGTCGCGCGTGTAGCCATAGCCGCCGAGAATCTGGATGGCGTGCTTATTGGCTTCCAGACAATGCTCGGAAGGCCAGCTCTTGGCGACCGGGGTCAGCACGCCTAGCAGGGCGTCCAGCCGTTCGCGTTCGGCGGCGTCGTCGGCGATCTTCTGGAGATCGACGAGATAGGCACAATAACCCGTGAGCGCCATTGCGCCTTCGACCGCTGCCTTTTGCGCGAGCAACATGCGCTTCACGTCCGCATGTTCGATAATCGGGACAGGCGGCGAAGACGGGTCCTTGTTGTTCGGTAGCCGTCCCTGCAGGCGCTGGCGCGCATACTCGAGCGAGTTGAGATAGCCGCCGAGCCCGCACATCGCCGCCGCGTGCCCGACCCCGAGCCGAGCCTCGTTCATCATATGGAACATGTAGGCGAGACCCTTGCCGGGCTCGCCGATCAGCGTCGCGAGCTTGTCGCCGCCTTCGGAGAAATTGAGCAGGCAG
>Ga0210390_10001332_pt1 | contig 23895 bp, 19 predicted proteins | sample IncBWH11OmetaG_FD_161050 | JGI IMG/M metagenome (GOLD analysis project Ga0210390, IMG submission 161050) | Forest soil microbial communities from Barre Woods Harvard Forest LTER site, Petersham, Massachusetts, United States - Inc-BW-H-11-O ... | reverse complement strand
GTCCAAGGTCCAAGGTCGAGGACAATCAGGACGCGGGACGGGACACGTTGTTTCACCGAGAAAGTCCCGAGGAATTCGCGAATTCGCCCCTCACCCCGACCCTGTCTGGCTCGACTGAGCTCGCCGAAGTCCATCCGAAACGGACGGGCGAGGGGAAAGAGCGGGACGGGACGCGAGAAGTGTCCAAAGTCCAAGGTCGAAGATCAGAGGCTCGCGATCCTGACGACTTTGGACTTTGGACGCGGGGACTTTGGACCAACGCCCGGGACGGGACACGATGTTTCATCGAGAAAAACCAGCGAATCGCCCTCACCCGACTCGACCGTCTTCGACCCCGAGGCTCAGACCCGGAAGTCGTGCTGCGCCATGCCTGGATGGAAAGCATGCAGAAATAAGGCGACGACGCCAAACGGAGGGCGAGCTGCCACCTTGCCATTTCCGTTTGGGATTGTCGACAAAAAAGGACACAGCTCTTTTCGGGAACTTGCTGCGGGAGTTCGTCCCAAGCACATGCCCCATTCCGCGACCGCATGCGCATCGGGCGCACCACCTTAGCCGTTGACACTTGTCGGCTCAGGTTGGACAGGATGGCCGCCTAACCCAAGCGTCGGCTCTCCCGTTGCGGTTCGCGGCGGGTCGGTTTGCCCGAACCACTCCACGACGTAGTAGAAGACCGGCGTCAGAAAGATGCCGAACAGCGTGACTCCGAGCATGCCGGAAAAAACTGCTGTGCCGAGTGCGCGCCGCATTTCCGCTCCCGCGCCGTGCGCGACCATCAACGGCACGACTCCCAAGATGAATGCGAACGACGTCATGATGATCGGGCGCAATCGGCTTCGGCAGGCGGCGACGGTTGCGTCGAATCGCGACTGCCCGCCGTCTTGATTGGCCTTCGCGAACACGACGATCAGAATCGCGTTTTTCGTCGCCAAACCCACCAAAACGATGAAGCCCACCTGGACGAAGATATTGATGTCCGATTTGACAATCCACACACCGGCGAGCGAGGCGAGCAAGCACATCGGCACCACGAGGATGATCGCCAGGGGCAGCGAGTAATTCTCATACTGAGCCGCCAGCACGAGATAGACCAGAACCACAGCGCCGGCGAAGGCGTAGTAAGCCGCGTACCCCTCCAACAGCTGCAGGTAGGTGAGCTCGGTCCACTCGTAGGTCATGCTCTTGGGCAATTCCTCTTTCGCGAGGCCGCCGATTTTCGAGATCACGGTGCCAGAACTCACCCCCGGCAGGGAGGCCCCGTTGAGCGCGGCGGCCGTGTGCATGTTGTAGCGCGTGATCATCGTCGGACCACCGATGTCCTCGATCGTGGCGACCGTTCCCAGCGGCAGCATCTCGCCGGCCGCATTGCGGACCTTGAGCTGCCGCACATCTTCGGCCTTGAGCCGGAAGGGCGCATCCGCCTGAAGGTTGACCTGCCAGGTCCGTCCAAACTGGTTGAAGTCGTTGGCGTAATACCCGCCGAGGAAGACCTGCAATGTGTTGAAGACATCGTTGAGCGAGACGTTCATCGTCTTGCATTTGGTGCGGTCGATGTCGATATAGAGCTGCGGGGCGTTCGCGCGGAAACTGCTGAACAGGCCGGCGATGCCGGGGAGTTTGCTCCCCTTGTCGGCTACGGTCTCCGACTGTCCCTGCAACGTATCCAGCGGCAGGTCCTCGAGATCTTCGACCATCAATTTGAATCCGCCGGCGTTGCCCAAGCCGTCGACCGCCGGCGCACCGAAGACGGCGACCTGCGCCTCGACGATGTCGGAATAAAACTCCTTCTGCAGCTGGCGGCCGATCTCGCCCGAACTCAGCGAGTGGTCGTGCCGATGGTCGAACTCGTCGAGAATGATGAACATCGAACCCAGGTTTGATCCCACGGCATTCAGCACGAACGATTGCCCGGGAATTCCGATGGTGTGAATCACGCCTTTCGTCTCTCGCGCCCTATCTTCCACGCGCTTCAAGCAGGCGATCGTTCGCTCGAGCGAGGCCGAATCGGGCAATTGCACGTCGACGATCAAGTAACCCTTGTCCTGCGCCGGAATGAACCCGGTCGGAATGTGTGTCATGCCGAAGTACGTCAGCCCAATCAGTCCTCCGTAGATCAACAGCACGATCACGGAGATCCGCAGGCTCCCTCCCACCACGTGACCATACCCGTGAGCGACGGCGTCAAAGCCTCGATTGAACAACTTGAAGAATCGCGACAGGATGCGGTTCACGGGCTTCGCGATCAGAGTCCCGAGAACGATGCCGGGAATCCACAACGCCAGCCAAATGAGCCAGGCCTTCCACCCCGCGTCTCCCTCCGTAATCAAACCCAAGACGGGCAATGCCCAGCTCCAGAGAAGCTCGGCGCCGGCCCATCCCAGGAGGGCCGCATAGCCCCACCACGGCAGTGCTTCGCGGGTGTCCTCATGACCTTCGCCGCCGTGATGGGCGTTCTGAAAGATCAGGACAGCCCGCGACGGCGTCATGGTCATGGCGTTGATCGCGGAGATGACCATCGACGCGGCGATCGTCAACGCAAATTGCCGATAGAACTGGCCGCTGATCCCGCCGATGAGTGCGCTCGGAAGGAAGACCGAACACAAGACGAGGGTGATGGCGATGATCGCACCGGTGATTTCGCCCATCGCCTCGATCGTCGCCGTGCGCGCATCGAGGCCCTTCGCGAGCTTGGTCTCGACCGCCTCGAGCACCACAATCGCGTCGTCGACCACAATTCCGATCGCCAGGACCAGGCCGAAGAGGGTCAGATTATTCAGCGTGAATCCCATCAGATACATGACCGCGAACGTGCCGACGAGTGAGACGGGCACGTCGATCATTGGCAGGATCATCGCCTTCCAGTCCTGCAGGAATAGGAGCACGACGATGGCCACGAGAATCACCGCATCGCGCAGCGCGTGAAAGACTTCGGAGACCGACTCTTGGATGAAGGGAGTCGTGTCATAGACGATGTCGTAATGCATGCCCTGCGGGAAACGGGTGGCCGCAAGTTCCTTCATCTTCGCGCGGATGCTCTTGGCCGTGTCGATGGCGTTCGAGCCGGGCAACTGGTAGAGCACCAGGCCGATTGACGGTTTGCCATCGAGCGTGCAGCGCGTGTCCTGGTTCTTGGCCCCCAGCTGGATGTCTGCCACATCCTTGAGGCGAACAACCTGACCCGTGGGGCCCGCCTTCACGACGATTTCTTCGAACTCCTGCGGGTCGACAAGTCGCCCCAACGTGCTCAGCGTGTACTGGAAATCCTGCCCGGCGGGGACCGGTTGCTGGCCGATTTGCCCAGCAGCCACTTGGACGTTTTGCTCTTTGAGCGCGTTGACAATGTCGCCAGCCGTGAGGTTTCTGGTCGCCAGCTTTTCGGGATTCAGCCAGACCCGCATGCTGTAGTCCTGCTGGCCCATGTAGGCCACGTCGCCCACGCCGTCGAGCCGCGCCAAATCGTCGCGGATCTTGATCGTGGCGAAGTTGCTCAGGTCAAGCTGGCTGAACAGCGGCTTGTGAGTCTTGGGATCCTCGTCCGAGGTGAAGTTCACCACGAGCAGGATGCTCGGCGACTTCTTTTTGGTGGAAACGCCAGTCGCCTTCACTGCGTCGGGGAGCTGCGGCATCGCCAGGGCGACGCGGTTCTGCACCAGCACCTGGGCCATGTCCAGATTGGTGCCGAGCTGGAATGTCACCGTCAGGTTGTAGCCACCGTCGTTAGTCGACTGTGACGACATGTAGAGCATGTGCTCGACGCCGTTGACCTGCTGTTCGATCGGAGCGGCGACGGTATCGCGAACGACTTTCGCGCTGGCACCTGGGTACGTGCAGGACACCTGCACGGTCGGCGGCGTGATCTCGGGGTATTGGGCGATCGGCAGCGTCTTCACCGCCGCGAAGCCGGCCAGCAGAATCACGGCGGAGATCACCACGCCGAGGACAGGTCGATCGATGAAGAACCGAGCCATTGCTGCGACCGTCCCTGCTGTTTTCCGAGCTGCGTTGCTAGTGGTGACTGCCCGACGAGTCTTTCGCCTCTTCCCGATCTTGATTCTTCCGGGCGGCGATAGACTCTCCCGGTCGGCTGCGCATGTCTCCGAGAGTCGGGGCGACAATCACTCCGGGGCGGACCCGTTGCAGGCCGTCGATAATCACCCGTTCGCCGGCGGCTAAGCCTTCGCTAATCGCCCGCAGTCCCTCGTGCATCGGACCGAGCTGCACCGGTCGGAAGACAACTTCGTTCTTGTCGTTGACGACGTACACGAACTTGCGTGCCTGGTCCGTGCCGATCGCACGGTCCGCAACGAGCAATGTCGGCTTGGGCTGGCCGATGGGGACGCGAATTCGCGCGAACAGGCCGGCTTCCAAGACGCGCCGTCCCACCGGCGGCTTGGGATTGGGGAATGTCCCCCGCGTGCGGATCGTGCCCGTCGCCGGATTGACCCGATTTTCGACGAAGTCGATTCTTCCTTTGAACGGGTAACCTTTGTCCGTCGTGAGCCCCAAATAGACCGGGATCACCTGCTCCTTTCCCCCCTCGAGTTTGCCTTCCCGGACCTGCTGCATGAGAGTCAAAAAGGTCCGCTCGTCGACGTCGAAATAGACGTCGATCGGATCGACCGAGACGATTGTCGTCAGCACGGTCTTGTTGGCGTCGACCAGGTTCCCGACGGTCAAGTCACTGCGGCTGATCTTTCCACTAATCGGCGCCGCGATCTTCGAGAAATCGACGTTGAGCTGCGCACGATCCATTTTGGCCTTGGCCGACTCGACCTGAGCGTCCGCCTCCTTCTTGTCGGCAAGCGCCTGGTCGTACTGGGCAGCGGTGATGGCGCCTTTTGTCTTCAGGGCCTCGGCACGATTAAAGTCGAGAGTCACTTTTTCTTGATGAGCCAGGGCCGTGTCGCGCTGGGCTTTGGCCGCGGCCAGGTCGGCCTGAAACTCGCGGTCGTCGATCTCATAGAGCGGCTGGCCCTTTTGGACCTCGTCCCCGTCCTTGAAGAGGACCGCGTTGAGGAAACCCGTCACACGAGCCCGAATCTCGACGGTTTCCGCCGAATCGGTTCGCCCCGTGTAGTCGACGGAGTCGACGACGGATTCCTCGACCGGAGGGCTGACGACGACAACCGTCGGTGTGGGCTGCGCTGCGGAATCGGCCTGCGACTGATCGCAGCCGACGAGCGCCAGCAGTGCGGGAAACAACAAGCACCACGCCACGTTGATTTCGCGCCGTTTCATGTGCGGTCGGTCCCGTAAGCAAAAGTCCGTTCGGCCCAGAACGCAAATGTCAGCGAGCAAATGCCGCTTCAGTCCCGCAAGCAAACGCGACCGAAAACCGCAACTCTTTCTCACCGAAGAATCGCGCTCGGTCTCAGCGACACGTGCAGTCGACGAGTCTCGAACTCCGTGAGCTCTGTCGAGTGGATCGGCGCGAGTCCCAAAACTCCGTCCTTCGGACGAAATTTGAGGAAGTTGCAGAAGGGTTGTTGTATATTAAGACTTCGCAATGTGATTCGCACGTCAAATAATTGAGTTTCCTGAAAAAAGAAAAGTTCCGGTCGGCGGCAGCCAAAGTCAGACGCCGCGATTCCCCGACTTGAAGCGTGGGTTTCACTGCTTCCGTCCGCTCGCATCCCGGAAGTCGCATCGCTTTCAACGGCGAAAGCCGAGTGGTGATGTAAGAACCTAAGCCATAGGTCGTGACCATGGGACACAACGACAAACGGCAGGCTGACTCAGCCAAGCCAGAGAAGCTCAAAGGCAAGGAGTACCTGCGGCAGCTCAAGCAGCTTCACGTCGAACTCGTCACGCTCCAAGAATGGGTCAAGCACAAGGGGCTCAAGGTCTGCATCGTTTTCGAAGGGCGTGACGGCGCCGGAAAGGGAGGCACGATCAAGGCCATCACGGAGAGAGTGAGCCCGCGTGTCTTCCGCGTGGTGGCCTTACCAGCTCCGACCGAACGCGAAAAATCTCAGATGTACCTGCAGCGCTACGTGCCGCACTTTCCGGCCGGCGGTGAAGTCGTGATCTTCGATCGCAGCTGGTACAACCGCGCCGGGGTCGAGCGGGTGATGGGATTCTGTCCCGAGGAGCAGGTCGAGAGGTTCCTGAAGATCACGCCTCTCGTCGAGAAAGCGATGGTCGACTCCGGAATCGTGCTCCTCAAATACTGGCTGGAAGTCAGTCCCGAGGAGCAGACGCGGCGGCTCGAAGCGCGGATCCAGGACGGGCGAAAAACCTGGAAGCTCTCGCCGATGGATCTCGAATCGTACAGCCGCTGGTTCGACTATTCGCGGGCGCGAGACGGCATGTTCGCCGCGACCGACACACCCTGGGCGCCCTGGTTCGTGGTCCGGTCCGACGACAAGAAGCGGGCCCGGCTGAACATCATCAAACATCTTCTCAGTCGCATTCCCTACAAAGAAGCTCCCCGCGACAAGGTCGAGCTGCCCAAACGGCAGAAAGCCAAGGACTATCGCGAGCCCGAGTACCCATTCAAGTACATTCCCGAACTTTTTTGACCGACGCGCTCCGAGGGAGAACTACCATGGCCGACCTCAGCACGTTTTTGAAACGGCTCGACGAACAAGTGGCCGCAGCCCGGACAAAGGTCGAGCAAAAGCAGAGCGAAATTCAACAGGCATACCAGTCGCGCACCGAACGCTATCAGACTTTTCGACGGGTGATGGAGGATCTGCGGGGGGTGGCGCAGGAGCGCCTGGATAAGCTGGGCGAGCACTGCAAATTCGACGGGCATCCGATCGAGGACGCGGACGGCAAGAGTGTGCTGCTCAACTTTCAAACGCCGGTCGCCCGCGTGCGACTGCGACTCTCGGCGTCCCACGACACCGATATCCACAATCTTGTGCTCTCCTACGATCTGGAAATCTTGCCGATATTCGTCAAGTACAATCAGCATGCCGAGCTGCAGATCCCGCTCGACAAGGTGGATCGGCCAACCGTCGAAGCCTGGCTCGATGATCGACTCATCGAGTTCGCGCAGACCTACGCCACGATCCACTTCACCGATGAATACAACCGGGATCACATGGTCACGGACCCGGTGGCCAACGTCCACTTTCCAAAGGTGTTTGCCCAATCGAAGCTCGAGCAGGGCGGCAAGACGTACTACTTCATCAGCGACCAGACCCGCGGTGAATTCGAGAAACGCCGGTAGCCGGGGGTGCCGCAGAACTATCGGCCGCTGCTCGTTCCTTCGGAGATTTTTCGGGATTAGAATCAAATTCCGTCACAGGCCGACTCCTCCATTTCCTTTGCGACACCACTCCTTGATTTGAAGGCCGACGATATGCGCGTTCAACACTTGAAGGTTTGCGTTCCGCTCTGTGCGATTCTTCTGCTCCTCGGCGCGAAGACAACCTTCGGGCAGTTCAGCGATTTGATGGCCCGGGTTCCCGGCGGCGCCAACTCGCTGGTCCTGATCGACGTCGACAGCTTCTATGACAGTCCGATGGCGATAAAACAGGGCTGGAAGGCCACGTTCGAGCGGAAGTGGAGCGAGCAGCCGATCCTGCTGCCTCCCGAGGCCAAGCGCTTCATCCTCGCCTCGCATCTCGATCCGCTCAACAACATGCGCTCGAATTGGGAAGTCGCGATTGTCGACCTGGCGACTCCGATTCCGATGAATACCATCGCTCGCGCGGAAGGGGGCTATCAGGATTCCATCGATTCGACGCCCGTCGTCTGGACGCCCAGTCACGCCTATTGCGTCCAATTGGACAGCCAAATCCTCGGCATCGTGTACCCGGACGATCGGCAGGCCGCCGCGCGGTTGATCAATCTGGGAAAAACCGGTCAGCTCTCGCCAGTCTCTCCTTACCTCAAGGCGGCGACGAAAAAGCTCCGCAGCGCAGGCCAGATTGTGATGGCCGTCGACTTGTCGAACGTGGCGCAGCCGCATCGGCTCGACCGAGCGCTCAAAGAGACGAACATACTCGAGGGCAAAAACATCAGTCCGATGGTGGTGGCCGGAGTTCTGTCGAGCCTGAAGGGAGTGACTGTTGCGATCAACTTCCAGAGCCAGCCGCTGACCGAAGTGCGGATCGACTTCGGATCCAGCATTCGCGCCATCAAGCCGATTGCCAAGGACCTGATCGCGACGGCGATGAGTCGTCTGGGGATGCCCATCGAGGATATGTCGGCCTGGAAGGTCTCCTTCGATGGGGACACGATCGTGTTGCGCGGCATGCTGAGCGAAAAGGGGTTGAGGCAGATCTCGAGCTTCCTCGAGCTGCCCACCTCGAAGTTCAGCACGCTGGCCAAGGAGTCGGAAAGCAAGGTCGATCCGATGAAGGCCACCTTGGACGCGTCGCTGCGCTATTTCAAGACGTTGGAAAAGCTGCTCGATGATCTGCGGACCGGTTTGACCACCGACGCCAAGACCCTCTGGTACGAAAAAACCGCGCGCAAGATCGATAACATGCCGATTCTGCACGTCGATGACGAGCTGCTGGCTTTCGGCGCCAACACGGCCAAGGCCCTCCGCGAAACCGCGGAGCAGGGTCGAAACGTCGGTCGCGCGAATTCCGCCAATCAGGTCGCAGCAATCGCGTCGTATGGCAACTACTACGACGGGGGTGGTTATTCCTCGGCCCAGCAGTATCCGGTCATGCAGATCCAGGCGAATAACGCCAGCAGCCAAAACCGCACCCGCGGCCTGCAAGCCATGAATAACGGCTTGGGGGACATCCGCCGCAAGATGACCAAGAAATACCAGGTCGAGTTTTGAATCCACGAACTCCGAAAATCGTTCCTCAAATGGACTGTCCCGAATACGACGAGTTTCTGAAACTCCGTCGTCACCAGACCGGAGCGGTAGTTGTCTGGAACCGGACAAAGCGCACGACGACGAGCGCCTTCTCTCGCAATAGGGTCGTTTTTCGCACGTCCGGGAAACGGTTGAGTTGTTGGCGTCGAATGATCCCGTCGGAGCTAGATGCCCGAAAGTTCGCGGCAAACATATGCCGCCGGAGAAGCTGCGATCGTTGATCACCACCGACGAACGACGAAGTGCGGAAACTGGCTGGGGCTGAGTCTCCGCTCAACAGCGCACGACTCCACCAGATCGTTCGTCGGGGACAGCGAGAAATCCTCGACGTTACTGCTCCGAACACGGAATCTAGGACTTATTGCAACCGTTGGCCCCAGCAGGCATGGAGCAATTCGCTGAGTAACCACACAGAGGTGTCCGTGAAGGGGGCCATCAGTTGCTGGTACTCCTGTTCTCGTGCCCTCGTCAAACTGCCCGCCGCATCCTCGTTGGCGCGGATCCCCTCCAGAGTCTGCTTCCACCAGCACGCCCACGGACTGCCTCCCCGCACCACCTGGGCACTTGCCTCGTGACGGATGTTCTGTAGCCCGCAGCGCTCGAAGAGCGCCGGCAGCTTCCGCCCGAAGGTAGGATCATAGCCGCGGGACGACCACCATTCATTAAAGGCGTCGCCGTAGTGTCGATGAGTGGGATCAACCGGCCCGACCATTCCCCAGTCGCCGTCCTCGTCGACGAGCCAACCACCGGGACGCAAGCATTCCACCATGCGCCGAATAGCCGTCTCTTGTCTCCCGGCCAGCCAAAAGAGCATCAGACGCGAGCTGACCAGATCGAATGAGCCGCGGCCGAGGCTTTCCAGCGAGTCGTCGAGAATGTTATGTCGCCGCACTTCGAGGTTGGGAACATTCAGTCGCTCGAGATAAGTTGTATCGACATCGGTCGCCACAACCTGGCCGCTCGCGCCGACTTTCTCTGCCAGCCAAACCGCCAACGATCCCCGGCCGGCCCCAACTTCGAGACAGCGCCAGCCAGGTCGGACCAAGTCCCGCCGTTGGCGCGAGTCCGGATCAAAAAGCTGCTCCAGCAGCCCTAGCCGTTTCTCCTCAACATCCCGACGTCCCTGCGCGGCGAGGCGGTACCCGGGGTCAACGTCCGGACTTCGGCCAGTATTGGAGGGATGGTCGATCATGTTCGCGAAGTTAAGAACGGTTACGCCTACTCCGCAACATCGGCGTTGGTTTCATTGAGACTCTACAAGACGGATCATCTGCCCGAAAGGAGCTCTCAGCCGCAGCGACACACTTGACGAGCCATGATCCGCCTGCCTAAACGGGACTCGGACCACCTGTATTTCCACCGAAGCCGGCGGTGGGCCACGAACCGCCATTTTCGGCGCGGTTGAGAAATGTCGCTTTGATGTGCCGGATCCCGGAAATCGTCTTGAAGTTTTTTTTCGGGACACACTGGCCCAGTCCGGAAAATGGGTGGTTTTTCGGTGTGTCCGAGAAAAGGTTTGAGATTAGAACTTGTTTCTTAATCGTCGTTTTTCCACTGATTTCTTCTTATCCTTAGCGTTGCTCGTGCGGTTCACGTCGGAGAGCGTTGGCCGAAAATAGCCATTCATGCATCCGCGACCCGGAGCGCTGTCGCGAGAAGAGTCTGCCCCGCAGTTAATCGGCTTTGCCGGCGTTTGTCGACGACGCTTCTCAAGCAGGCGGAGGCGGCCGAAATTCTCGATTCACCAGGCTTTTCGCAAGGAGAATGGAAATGCAGAAGCGACACGAATGTCCGCTCGCCTTGGGCATTTCTCGGCGGTCGCGGCTCAGCAACATCACAGTAGTCGGGATTATCGTCGCGGCTCTAGCCGGCAGCGTCAGCGCGTCTCCACCGGGACTTTCACCGCATGATACCGACCACGAGCGTCGCGTAATGGCGGTCGAGCAACGCCTCAAAGTGCTGGAGGGCGAGCGAAGCGAGTTGAAGAAACAAATGACCGTTTTGGAGTCCGAGTTTGGTGAGCTCCGGCGTGGTATGGAGAAGCTTGTCCGCGAATCCGGAAAATTCAGTGGTCCGGCCTCTCCAGCGCCGGTCGTCCGGAGTGCAGGCGTTCTGCGGATGGTCGATTTTGTCCGACGTGACGATCTCGAGGGAATCTGTGACGTACAGGTCAGTAGCGACGGAAAATGGCTGTATTCCGCGTCGTTCCGGGCTGGGTCGATCGCTCAATTTGCAATTGATTCCGGCGGTCACCTCAAACATCAACAGACGATAACCGACCCAAGACTCCGGGGCACGACCGCCTTCCGAATTTTTGGAGACGGCGAGCGCGGTGTAGCGTGTGCGTGTCATGCAAAAACCGCCGTGCTTTTCAGGCGGACACCGGCGACCGGACACTTGGAAATTGAAAGCGCGTTCACTTCCGGCGACGAGGAATCCACTGGATTGAACTGGCCTGTCGACGTGGCCGTAAGCCCTGATTTCAAGTTCATCTACGTTGCCGACTCGCACCAGCCGGGGAGGGACCGAGACCAAACGCCACCGGGAGGCGAAGTGACGATCCTTCGGGTGGCTGCTCACGGAGGGCTGCATTGGGTCGACTCGGATGTCGGTCAAGACGGGTGCTTTGCCGGCGCGCGGGGAGTTCTCTGTCATCCGAGTGGACGAACGCTGTTTGTCACCAGCCATCGCGCCAGAACGCTCGTGGTCTGCCGGCGCGATCCGCGGTCCGGATTTATTGGCGTTGCAATGGTTTGTCGGCAAGGAGAGTCGGGCGTGAAATGCCTTGAAGACGTGAGTTCGGCGACCCTCAGTCCCGATCACCAGTTTCTCTACACAGCCGCAGGTAATTTTGGAAAAACGGGAGGCATCGGCGTCTTCCACATAAGCGACGACGGAACCGTAAGCGTTGCCCAACAGTTTCTGAATAACGAGAACGGATTCCGTGATTTTGTGGGCGGTAACAAGATCATTGTCAGCCCGGACGGCCGCAGCGCTTATGCGACTGCAACCGCCTCGGGCACATTAGCCTGTTTCGTGCGCGACCCGAATACAGGCTTTTTGACACACGTTGCAACGCTCGACCACGGCGAGAAGGGAACACCGCTCGCGGGAGCTAATGGACTCGCGTTCGATCCGACTGGACGCTTCCTCTTCGTCGGCTGCGAAGAGGGCAACGCGATTGCCGTTTTTGAATGCCCGCGCGACGCCAGTTCGCCGGAGGGCCCTGCAGGCGGTCAGACGCGCTAACTCCCTTTCGCGGATTCCGTGGCCAGCGTGGCGTCACATTTGCGATCCACAGTTTTATTTCGCGAAATCCTTCGGTTTTTCCCGTTCACGGCCGTCAATGCCTCGAAGCCAACAACAACGCGTCTGCCGGTGAAGCCCAAGAACTCATTTCGTAATTCAAACACCGGAAAGCTGTGGGGAACGAGTTTCTTGACACAATCCGCTCGTGGCTTTCGTTTCGCCTTCCCTCTACAGTCGGCGTGACGCGCCAGAGCAACTGACGCTGCGCGCGTCGGTCCGACACACGGACGCCGCCTTATGGAATCGACGACTTGCATAAACGTCGCACTACGATCGAGCTTTGGTGCCCGCAAATTCAATTCAAAGGCGAACGCGTGGCCATAGTCGACGAGCGAAAGGCACCCGCGCGGGTCAACTGTCGTAGGAGTCGGCCGCGTCGCGGTCCGGAAAAGAATCCCGATTCGGCGTCTAGCGCATTTCTGGCGGCAGCGCGACAAATCAAGATTTGATGAAGATTGTCGGATGCGACTGAGCGTCCGGGCACACAAATAAGAGCTGGCAGTTCTGTGCGCTGGCGTATAGGCTGGGCCATCCATGCCGCAAGTGAAAATCTGATCCCTGCAGACGAGCCCGATGATCTTGGAGGGCCAGGCGATGACCGGACGTAAGAACGGATTCACGCTCGTCGAGGTGCTGGTCGTAATCTCGATTATGGCGATTCTGATCGCCCTGCTGCTCCCGGCCGTGCAAGCCGCCCGCGAGGCGGCACGCCGCACCGCCTGCAAGAACAATCTCAAGCAGCTGGCGCTGGCCTGCCACAATTATCACGACACGAATCACGTCTTCCCCTGCGGGTGGATGGCCGAGAATCAGGCCTCGTGGGGAATGCTGCTGTTGCCTTACATCGAGTTCGGTCTGATTCACGATCTCGTGAACTTCAATGCCCTGATGACCGACACAACGGGGGCGGCGCCAAATCGCAATATCGATCAGATCAAACTTCCGTTGGCGCTCTTCAAGTGCCCGTCGTCCGGCGACGTGAGCCAGACGTCCGGGTTCCGCTGCGCTGGCACCGCTGCGAACACTTTGTTCGGCGCGCCCGGCGACATGGGGGATCGGCCCACGGCGGGCGCCGTTTCGAATTATCTCGCCAATTCCGGCGCGCCCAATTTAACTGCGGCTCCGCTCCGGCCGGGACTCTCGGACGGCATCGGGACTTGGAGCGCGGCGACCGACAACATCAATGTCATCGACCGGGTGACCAATCCCTCGGTTGACAACGGCGGCGTGATGTTCCAGGACAGCCACGTCCGCGTCGCGGACATCTTCGACGGCACATCGCATACGGCCCTTCTCGCTGAGCACAGAGGTTCCACCTGCTCGACCGGTTCGAGCAACACGATCTGCACCGAGAATGCCGGGCAAACTTGCTATGCCTACTGGGCCAATGCCGATGGAACCGGCGGCCAGGGGGTTCCAGAGACCTCGGGCAACACCGTGGCTTCCGACGTCTGCTTCACCCCGTTGTTCGGCATCAACGGCAACGGGCTCGGCTGGACCGGCACCGCGACGATCACGCCCGTCCCGACCGTCGTTTTCCGGGTAGGCTATCCGGGCGACATCAGCTCGGGACACGACGCCGGCGCCCACATCGCTCTGTGCGACGGTTCGGTGTGCTACCTCAGTCAGAGCATCCAGTCGATTGGCAGCGGCACCGCTTTGCCCGTCATGTATCTGCTCTGCAACCGCTTCGACATGCAGGGCTTCAGCCTGCCGACGCAATAATCGGCGCGGGGAGGAGCTGAGAGCGTTTTCTCTCAACGGAAGACTTGTCGCGGATTGCAGAGGCGTCCTCCGCTACGTGGCCGAGTCGAGCAAGTTTCGCGACACGATGCGTCGGGATCGTTCGCGGGAGCACTTCACACAAATTACATACGCGACTCACCGAATCGAAATATCCCGCCCGTAGGGTGCCTTCCTAATCAGCCTGCTCACACCTGCCATAGCGAAGTTGGAGGAACTTTAGGTCTTGAGCCCGATTGACCTTCTGTAGAAGGCGGTGCCACAAACATGGACGCGAAACTGCGGGTCGTCAGAGGGCCTTTGTCGGGCGAAACGATCCGAGTGCCTGTTGGCAAACTGCTCATCGGTCGCGAAACGGACTGTCAGCTGCGGCTGGATAGCAAATCGGTCAGTCTCCATCATTGCGTCCTGCTGCTGGACGAGTACACGCTTCGGATTCGCGATCTCGGCAGCACGAACGGGACGCTCGTCAACGGACATCGCGTCGGCAAGCATGAATCGGTCCTGCTGCACGACGACACGATTTCGATCGACGATTTGACTTTCCGGATCGATCTCAGCAGCGAGTCGGATCCTTTGGCGTTTACGCCGGCGGACGAGCAGCCCGCCGACTCTTCGAGCGCGCTGGACTCAACGGCCATTTTAGGTGGCGACACGCACCCGGTCGTTCCCATCGAAGCCTCTCCCACCGAAGTCGCTCCCGTTGAGGCCTTCCAAGTGTCCTCGCCCGAGCCGCCTTCCCAGGATGAGTCCGCGCTTCCGAAGGCAGCGTCAAATGCCGGCGCCCGAATGACTCTCCAAAGCTCAGGGTCGATGGTTGCGGAGAGACGAGTGGCAACCACAGCGCCGCCCTCCGTCTCCAGTCGGCACGTTACGCCCCCGAAGGCCTCGCCTAAAAAAGTCGTGGAGCATGCCGCCACTCCGACCACTCAATCCAAACCGTCGGCGGTCGAACCGAAACGGACTGCCAAACCGCAGTCGAAGGCCGCCGGCAAAGTCGAACGCAGCGCGAAAACGTCGACCTCAATCGGTCTGGGGCGAGTCCTGCCCATCGCGGGATTGATTGGCCTGGTCGCGCTTGTTGCCGGCGGCGCGTACTTTCTTCGTGGACCGAGGCAGGCGACTCCGTACGCGGCGCCCCCAGCGTATGTCGTGTTCAGTCCAAAGAGCTTCGAGGCGGTGCTGAGTTGCGAAGTGCCCGCGGATTGGAAACAGCGGTTCCGCGGAGGCAAGAACGTCGGCCCGGTGTGGGCCGGGTTCACCGACGGCGGGCTCTCGGTCGAAATCAGCGAGAACCTGACGGGCGGCGCAATTCGAGAGGCCGTCGTCGCCATGCGAAAAAAGGCCGCGCCGGCCCGGCGTGATGCGCCGGCCGCCGAACAGATCCACGAATACCTGCGCGATAAGTCATCCGAAAACTTCAAGTCGTACAACGAGGCGCCGCGATCTCGGGGCATCAAGACGAAAGGGTACGGCGAGGCACAAATTTCGGATTTCACAGCGACGGAGGGAGTTTTCAGCACGGAGATCAGGGGCTGTCGCGCGACGGCCCTCAATCAAGCGCATCAGTTGACCGTGATCTGCAAGTGCCCGGCGTCGCTGTTTGAGGATGCAAGGCCGGTCTTCGAGAAGATCGTTGCGAGCCTGAGCTTTGAAGCGGCCGCTGATGCGAAATGAGGAAGCCCCTACCAAGCTGCGTGCCGCACGAACCAGGTCCGACAAGTCGCCGTAGAAGGGCTGGTCCGTTGCGTCCTGGCCGGGAGTTGTGGTGTAAAGTGACGTCAGATAGATGTTGATCGTCGCCCGAGCGCGTTTCTCCGCCTTCGGCTCCGGCAAGATTGCCGGCTCGAAGAACGCCCGCAGGATCGTCGACGGGGAACGTGGGAGTGGACAGGGGCGGAATTGAACCGCCGACACCAGGATTTTCAGTCCTGTGCTCTACCAACTGAGCTACCTGTCCAAAAGCCTATTTTTTCCCTTGCTTTTCGATCGACGGCCGTTTATCCTGGTTTCTGTCGGCACGGAATCCGGCACGGAATGACCTGGCGGCACGGAATCGAGTGACCGGCACGGAATCGAAAAGAAAGGGTTCAAACATGGCTCGAAAATCAACCGGACCTTGGTATCGGGAAGGCCGCGGGCAATGGTGTGTGACGATCCGCGGCAAACAATATTCGCTCGGCGCCGATCGCGAAACAGCGTACGCGGAATGGCATCGCCTGGCAAGCCAGGTTGCCGCGGCCGGTTCAGCCACACGATCCGCAGACGAGCTGACGGTCGCCGTACTGTTTGAGACATTCCTGGCCTGGTGCGACAAGAATCGTCCGGCGTCCTATCAATGGTACAGCGAACGGCTCGCGCAATTCGCCGGCTTCCGCGACGAGCGTACGAGAGGCGAGCGCCGCCGGATCGGCGAGCTGCTTGTCACCGACTTGAAGCCGTTCCACGCGACGGCCTGGATCGACACCAAGCGAAGCGCGGGGCATAAGGCCGGCTGCCTGCGTGCGATCGGCCGCGCCTTTAATTGGGCAGTCAAGCAAGGCCACATCGAAAAAAACCCGATCCGCCATGTCGAGAAACCGCAAGTAGTCTCCGTCGGCCGTAGCCTCACCGACGCGGAATTTAAGCGGCTGGTTGCCCACGCCTTCGACGATCAATTCCGCGACGTGCTCATGTTCAGTCGAGAGACCGGGAGCCGTCCGCAAGAGACCGTGCGAGTAGCCGCCAGGCACTTTGACCGCGAGCATCAATGTCTGATCCTTCCGACAGACGAAGCGAAAGGTAAGCGAATGCCGCGCGTGATCTACTTGACTCCGGCCGCACTGGCGATCGTCGAGCGGCTCGCAAAACTGCATCCGAGCGGCCCATTGTTTCGCAACGCCGATGGAAACCCTTGGCACCGTAATAATTTTGCCTGCCGCTTCGCGCGGTTGGCGAAAAAACTCGGCTTGAAGTACCGGCTGTATCATCTCCGTCATACTTTCATCACTAACGGAATCAAAAAAGGCGTTGACCTGGTCACGATGCAACACCTCGCCGGACACGCTTCGCTCGCGATGATCTCCCGTGTTTACGCGCACGTCGAGAAAGACGGAGACCACATGCGGAACGCGCTGGCGAAGGCAAACGGCTGACAGCTCGGCCAATTCCGCGCGGCGACCGGAAGCGACGGCCGCCGTTTTTATTCCCACCCTTTGAGATGTTTAAATGCCGTCTTCTTTCGCGGCGGCCGTCGCTTCACGGCGTTGATCGCCTGGCGTTCGCGGAAACGCTTGTACTGTTCGAGCTGCTCGCGAGAGATGCGGATCGAGCCGTTAAAGTCGTAATATGGAATCTGCCCATCGCCGTGCAGGGCGCGGAGCGGCAGCGCGAGCCAGCCCTTCTCGGGATGATTCTCAGCGTGATTCCCGGCGGCCGTCCCTTTCAGAAGGAACGCCCCGCCGAGCAGCATGAGCGCCACGCTGGCCGTGAGTCCGGTGGTCAACGTCCAGCTCACCGCGCGGGCGAGGCGACTCTCGCGTTGGTCTGCGGATTCGGTTGTTGACAATTTGTCGGTCATTCCCGTTCGCACCTAAATCCAGCCGAGACCGCGGCCGAACATTTCGAGCGCGACGCCGATCAACAGCACGGCAAACACCCGTTTGACGGCCCGACCGCCAACGAAGCGATTGAGATACGCGCCCACCCAGGAGCCGACGACCACGCCGATCACCACCGGGGACGTGTAGCTCGGATCAACCTGGCCATGGCCGAAATACAAAAACGCGCTGGCTGCCGCCGTCACGCCGATCATGAAAGTGGAAGTGGCGGCCGCCGCTTTGATCGGCACGCCGCAGAGCACGTTGAGGGCGGGAACTTTGAACACGCCGCCGCCAATCCCCAACAGGCCGGACATCACTCCTGCCACGAAAGACACCGAAAGGCCCGCCCACAGGCGATGCAGCCGATAGGCAATGCGGCGGTGCAGGACCGGATCTTCATACTCAGCGGATAGCCGATCGGTAAACCGTCCTGGGCTTTGAGGCGGTGTGAGACCGCTCGTCGCTTCCATGGGCAGCGGCAAGACGGCACCTGTCGCCGCTTGGGTGGGTCCGGTCGGTTTGGGTTCTGCCGCGTCGGCCTCGCCGTGCCGCTGTCGCCACATCACAAAGGCCGTCGGCAACAGCACGGCAGCGAACACGATCTCCAGAGCGCGCGCCGGAAGGAAGGCCGCTGACAGTCCACCGGTCAACGCGCCAATGGAGGTGGCGATCTCGAGCGTCATCCCCAAACGCATGTTGGCCGTGCCCCGATCGAGATTTCCGATCGCCACGGCCGTCGAAGTGGCCACGACGGTCAAGATGCTGGTGCCAACCGCGTTGTGCATCGGCACATGAAAGCCGAGCAGCAGAATGGGGATCAGGAACACACCGCCGCCCGTCCCGAGGACGGCGCCGGCCGCGCCGGTCGCCACTCCGGAGACGAGAAGGAGTACGATGTCCATCGAGCCCGGCGGTGGCATCGTCCCCTTCTCAGTCCAACTGATGAGCGGCCGTTAGTCGTCGATCACGCCGGCTGCGTGACGGACGGCGCGGGCGTTTTCGTCCTGAGTTTCGCTGGGGGCATCGGGCTCCTCCGGGTACCAGCGAGCCTCATGCTCGTCCTCGGTCCAGTCCGAACCCGTCCACCACTCCCGCTTCATCTCGTTCGTGCGTTCGATGACGAATTCTCTCATTTGACTATCTCCCACGCCACGCTCGGAGGGCTTTTTCGGCAATTCGCCCAGGGAAACCAACGCAAGAACCGCCGCAAGAACCATGCCCAATTCGGGAAACGATCGCCGCCGAGTGAACCGTGAGCGTCCGTGCTAAAATAAATGACGCGACCGGCTGTCGAGCCGCTTGTGGACTTTATCGAAGTCTCAATTGATCCAGAGGTTTACGTTTGGCGGTCGATCGAGCCGGGAGCTGCCCGTTCACGAGCCTCGAGATCGCAAACCGCTCCGAAAAAAAAGCCGACTCGAAATCGACTGAAGTCATTAATGCGAAACGCCATTGAGGCCGCCGGACTCTCCAAGCGCTACCAGATTGCCGCCGCCCGGCCGCAGACCGGTACTGGACGCGCGGGCAACGGGTCGCGGTCGATGTTAGCCGCCGTCTGGGACCGGCTTCGCGATCCGGCCCGCATCGGCGGCACCGAGACGCTCTGGGCGCTCAAGGACGTCGGCTTCGAGATTCGGCCTGGCGAAGTCGTCGGGATTATCGGCCGCAACGGGGCAGGCAAATCGACGTTGCTCAAACTGTTGGGGCGCATCACGCGGCCCACGAGCGGGAGTGCCGTCGTTCGCGGTCGCATCGGCACGCTGCTGGAGGTCGGCACGGGTTTTCACCCGGAACTCACGGGCCGAGAGAACATCTTCTTGAGCGGCGCGATTGCCGGGATGCGGAAGGACGAGATCCGGCGCAAGTTCGACGCCATCGTCGACTTTGCCGAGATGAGCCAGTTTCTCGAAATGCCCGTCAAACGCTATTCGAGCGGGATGTACGTCCGGCTGGCCTTCGCGGTGGCCGCCCACCTCGAGCCGGACATCCTGCTCATCGACGAAGTCTTGGCCGTCGGTGACGCGTCCTTTCAGAAGAAGTGCCTCTCGCGGATGGAGGCGGCCGCGCAGCAGGCACGGACCGTGCTTTTCATCAGCCACAACCTGGGCGCCATTCGGCAACTTTGCCCGCGGTCGATCCTCATCGACCATGGCCAACTCGTGCAGGACGGCCCCACGCCCGACGTGTTGCGGCGCTACAACGAGCTGTTGTGCCGCCTCGAAGTCGACGCGAACACCAATCTGCGCGACCGGCTCAACCGCAGCACGGGCGCGGTCCGATTCACCGACGTGAGCGTGGAAGATGCCCACGGTGACAAAAAGTGGGACTTTCGCGCCGGCGAAACGGTGCGCCTGCGCACGACGTACCACGTCTTCGAGAGCGTCCCCAACCTCCGCTACTTCTTCTCGTTGGAATCGGCGACGCACTACGAGACGATCACTTCGGTGAGCGAAGTCGTGTCGACTGAGCCGCTGACGGCCGGGACGACGTACTCGATCGACCTCGAGCTGCCGGCGATTGGGCTGCGGGCGGGGGATTACGGGGTGCGCTTCTGGTTGGGGACGGCCGACGGCCGTTCGTACGACGTGCTGACCACGCAGCAAGGGTCGTTTCCGCCGCTGACCGTCTGGTCCGACAACACCGACCCCTTTCTGGCGACGGGATTTTTGTCGATTCCCGCGCGGCTCGGCCGCCCGCAGCCAGCCTGAGCTGCCGTTTCTTCACAACTTTTCGCGACCGGCAGTCGCTCTTCTTGACCGCCAAGTTTTTGCTTCCCGCCCGCACGGCCATTGTTTGCGGCGTGCGACGCGGGCGTTAGAGTACGTGTTACGAAACGGCACTCGCGCCCGCGTGGGAGCGAGTCGAACGTCCGTGAGCGCCCCACTCGAAATCCGGAGCAAGTCGATGTTTCGTCGCGTTTGCGTCACGATGGCCGGCCTCGCGCTGGTCGCTGCACTCGGTCTCACCTCGCAGGTCGTCGCGGACGAGTATGCCGTCGACCCGCTCCACTCGGGCGTCAACTTCAAGATCTCGCACCTGGGACTGTCCTGGATCCAGGGACGGTTCGACGAGTTCGGCGGAAAATTCACTATCGATCCCAGCACGCCGGAGAAGTGTGCCTTCGCGCTGTCAATCAATCCCGCCAGCATCGACACCAACAACCAAAAACGGGACGAGCACCTCCGCAGTCCGGACTTCTTGAATGCCAACCAGTTTCCCGCCATGACCTTTAAGAGCACGTCCGTGCGTGCGCTCAAGAACGGCTACGAGGTCACGGGCAGCTTCACCATGCACGGCGTCACGAAGCCGATGACTTTCGACCTGATTGGCGGCCACACGACGGAACTCCCCAAGGGCGTGGCGCGGACCGGTTTCTCCAGCGAGTTCTCACTCAAGCGCTCCGACTTTGGCGTCGGCCAAGTCACGCCTATGATCGGCGAGAAAATTTACGTCTCGGTGAGTTTCGAGGGGATTCGAAAGTAGTCGTGACTCCGGCGCCGTCAGTTCGGCTCGCTTGGAAGGAAGCCCAGAATGCCCGACCCGATGTTGATCCTGGGGGCGACCGCGGCCGCAGGCGTCGTCGCGGCGGTGTTGATGCTGCTCAGCGTGGGGCCTGCGCGCCAGGTTGCGGCCGCGCCTTCGGCGGTGCCAGCACGTCGTTCGGCGCTCGCAACCTGCGCCGAGGTCCTGGCTGTTGCTGGCGGAATGACGATCGGGTGTTGGTGGCTCGGCATCCGACCGAGCTCGCCGCCAGTTGAGGACAAGGATCGATTGTTGTTCGTGTTGTTGCCAGCCGCAGGAGTCGTCGAAATCCTCGCCGCTGTGTTGCAGCGCCGGCCCTGGTTCGGCCGCATCTTGCGACTGTTGCTCGCGCTGCCGCTGCCTTTCCTGTTACTTTTCGGATCGGGGTGGCTGCCCTCGAGGTGGACTCCCGGCGGTGACCCCGCGGCGCCGTCAACCTGGACCGAGCAGGAAGCCCTGAGGAACTTGGTCGGCCTAGGAGCTTTGTTGGCGGGCGTCTGGGGACTCCTGGTCTGGGCGGCTCAGCGGGCCGGGGGATTCGTCGTGCCGGCTGCTTTGGGACTGATTTCCGCGACGGCCGGGGCGACGATCATGCTGTCGGGCTATGCCACCGGCGGAATGATCGGCCTGCCGTTTGCCGGTGTAGCGGCTGGGGCACTCCTCGTGTGCCTGCTTTTCGCTCGCAGGCATTCAATGACGGGACTGGTCGGAGTCGGCACGGTGCTGTTGTTCGGCCTGTTGATGGCCGGCGAATTCTTCGGCGAGCTGACGACGACGAACTTTGCGCTGTTGATCGCGGCACCCGTTGTCTGCGGCTTGATCGCGCTGCCGCCCCTACAAAAGCTCAAGGCTGCGGTCCGTTTTGTCGTCGTGCTCGTCGCTGCTCTCGTGCCGGCAGGAGTTGCGGTCGGCCTGGCTCAACGCAGCTTTGCGGCCGCGACGGATGAGTCGTCAATGTATGACGGGGCAGGGGGAAGCGATGCGCCGGCCTTTGGCGGGACGCCTTCCGGCGCGGCTGCGCCGACTCCGGCGACTGAGCCAGCGTCGTCGACCACGCCGAAAAGTCCAGGAATTCCACGCGATCCCGGAGCGGACGAACCGGGCGCCGGCGCTGGACCCCAGCGCGGGTCAGCTCCCATTGACCCGGGCGCAGAATCGAAGAACTGATGGCCGCCGCGATGAGCGCGGCCTGTGAGATCGCGGCCCATGATTACTTGGGCTTCTTGATCGCCCCTTCGACCGGGCTCTTTGCCCCCTCGATATATTTCGCGCCGATCAGGGCGTAGGTCTTTTCCGCGCGGGAGCGGAGCCGCTTGACCGCTTCGGGAAAGTCGTCGTCTTTGACATTTTCGTCGCAAAAGCTGCAGCAGCTCTCCCACGTGTAGCCGAGCTTTTTCCACTGGGTCATTCCGCCAGCTGAGACCTGATCGGTGACGGGGCACCAGACCGGGCTCATCGCCCGCATGAAGTTGTTGACGAACCGCTGCCTCTCGGCCGCCTTCGCGTATTTTTCGGGGTCCTTGAGAAATTTTTCGCGGGCGTCGGCCTTGCTGCCGCGATACTTGACCCCCTTGTATTCCCAGATCGGGAGCTTCGGATCCGAAGCCGTGAGATAAACCGGGCAGAGGTCGATCGACTTCTGCTTCTCCGGAATCTTGACCTTCTCCAGGATCACGGCGTTGGCAGGCAACTGCGCGATTGCGGAAAGCGGAGTCAGGCACGCGAGGGCCACGGCCAAAAGCGAAGTTCGACAGCTCATCTTCCAGATCCAATTCTGCAGGGGTTTCCCCAAGTTACACCATTCGGCGGACGATCCCAAGCCGGCTCTTGGAACGGCGGTTGCACAGTCACTGACCGGCCCGCAGAAACGCGTCGATTCCTCGAGGCAACGGCGCCTCGAGCGACGACTGCACCCGGGGCTTCCAGCGGAGGTTCAGGCAATGATTCAACCCACGACGTATCACGGCCAGCAGCTTGGGATTCCGGAATCGCGCGTGATCGGCTTCGTCGACACGAATGGAAAACTGCAAGCCATCGCCAAGAGCCTCAATCAGGCGGGTTTCCCCGATTCGAAGATTCGCTCGCTCCACGGACCTGACGGCATCCAGATGCTGGAAAACCTCCGCTCGGTCTCGTTTTTTGGCGACTTCGAGCGGGCCGTGGCCGACTTTGGCGTGCAGGAACTGCAAAACGGCCATTATTCCGTCAGCGTGGCGGTTAAGGACCGCGACGAGGCGCTCCGCGTGACAAACATCGCCGAAGCCAACGGCGGCCACTCGTTCACCTATTTCGGCAAGTGGGTCAACGAGCAGCTAACGAAATAAATGGCCGCACGGCAGCCAACGTGAGCGACGCAAATCCAAGTCTTCGTTGGCACGCCTCGACGCCACGCCACACGTTCAGTGGCCCGAGAAGGTCGCCGATTCGGCGACTGGCTGCGCGAGAGGCGGTCGATCCTCCATGTACGCCTCCATCCGTTGCGTGACGCGGCGGATGACATAGAAGAACACGGGCGTCAGGAAGATGCCGAAGAGCGTCACCCCCAGCATGCCGAAGAACACGGCCGTCCCCAGCGTGCGACGCATTTCGGCTCCGGCCCCCTCGGCCAGCATCAGGGGCACCACGCCGAGTACGAACGCAAACGACGTCATCACGATCGGCCGCAACCGCAGCTCGCACGCTTTGAGCGTCGCCTCGCCCGGCTCGTGACCGTGCTCGGTCTCAGACTTGGCGAACTCGACAATCAGAATGGCGTTCTTGCACGCCAGCCCGATCAAGACGACGAACCCGACCTGCGTGAAGATATTGATGTCCATCCGCGCCATCAGCACGCCGGCGACCGAACACAAGAGGCACATCGGCACCACGAGGATCACGGCCAGCGGCAGCGTCCAGCTCTCGTACTGCGCGGCCAGCACCAGGAACACCAGCACGACGGCGAGCACAAAGACG
>Ga0210390_10001330_pt1 | contig 23920 bp, 22 predicted proteins | sample IncBWH11OmetaG_FD_161050 | JGI IMG/M metagenome (GOLD analysis project Ga0210390, IMG submission 161050) | Forest soil microbial communities from Barre Woods Harvard Forest LTER site, Petersham, Massachusetts, United States - Inc-BW-H-11-O ... | reverse complement strand
AGCTTTCTGCGCCCGTTCGACGTGGACAGGCCGCATACGTCGGGCGGGCCTGACCTACGACCCCTCGCGCACAGATCTGCGCATTATCTCCGATGTTTTTGCGCCGACGCGAAGCGCATCGTGAAGACCGCTCCAGAACCCGGGAGACAGCATGCAGGTTCACACGATCGGCAGCGAGACCGCTCGGTCAGACAGTGACCGGTGCATTAACACAACATTGATCCCGCCAGCCGAGGCGGGGCGCGGGGTCCTCGACGGCGCATTCGCCGTCTTGGACGCTCTTGCTCATGCTGAAGGGGGACTCGGACTGACCGCACTGGCCCAAGCGGCCGGGCTAGCTAAAACATCGGCGCACCGACTCGCCGAACAACTCGTGACGCTCGGCGCTGTAGAGCGCTTCGACCACCGCTACTATGTCGGGCCGCAGATGATGCGCATCGGACAGCGCTGGCAACCAGAGCCGCTGTTGCGGCGGTGCGCGCAAGGGCCGGTCCACGCACTTGCCGTGCAATCGCGCGCCATGGCGTCGCTGCGGATCCTGCATGAACATCGACTCCGCTTTATCTGCGCCGCAGTACCTCACGGGCACGCTTACATGACAGCCCATGTCGACCCCGAATCCATCGCCCGCACCGCCACCGGACGTGTCCTCTACGCGGCCGAGCCCCCCGGCGAGGTTGCGCTCCCTGACTGCTGGACCCAACGTGAATGGCGCAACCTGCGTGAGTCCCTTCGGAATCCGCGAGCGACAGTGGTCGACCATCAGGACGCGGTTGCCGGCATGTGTTGCGTGTCGGCGCCCGTCTGGTTGCCGAATGGGGCCTGCGCTGGCGCAGTCACCATCACAGTCCAGGCAGACGATCTACCCGCTGGCCTAGCCGGCCTGGTCTCCTACACCGCGGGCCGCATCGGCGCCGCCCTTCAGCAATTGAAGGAAACGTAACCCTGTTGTCGAAATACCGGGCTCCGGTCCGCTGAGCGGACCGCGCTATTGCATAACTCCATCGATCATCAGAAACCGATAGAGAAAACCCAATTCGCAGAAGGGAGCACCAAGATGGCAACGCCGACGATGGATGTAATGACGGCAATAAAAGTGGCCCAACTTCTGAACACAACCTATGACACCTCGCCCAGCGACTTGACGAATGCCGCCGGTACGGCGGTCAGCGCCGGCGGCGCGAACTACACGGTGGTCACGACGATCTATGCCAACGATCTTGCGACCGACATGAACCCGAGCCGAGGTGACGACGAAGTCTCCATCGGGCTGATCTGCCAGGCGGCTCAGACCGGCGATGTGGTGATCGCGATCCGGGGTACCGAAGGGACTCTGGAGTGGATTCACGATGCCGAATTCCTCCAGGTGCCATGCCCGTTCCTGTCTGGCGCCGGCCACACCGATGACGGTTTCACCGCGATGTATGAGTCGCTAAAGACTGGTGCCGCGCCGAATTCGCCGAGTGTGGTCAGCGCATTGGCCACGCTCTCGTATCCCCGGCCCGTCAGCTCTGTGACGATTTGCGGGCACAGCCTCGGGGGATCCCTGGCGACGCTGCTTGCCCTCGACGTGGCGGCGAATACGAAATTCACCAACCCGGCCGTCTACACCTATGGCAGTCCGCGCACAGGGGATTCGCTGTTTGCCAGCACCTTTGACCAGGTGGTCAAGAACTCGTACCGGGTCGCAAATCGCGTTGACATCGTGCCGACGTTGCCTCCTCCGGTGGACTACGAGCACGTGCTCAATCCAGAGGAGCTAAACCCGGTTCGGTTATTGCCGCTTCCGCCAAAGGTCCTGGTGAAGTTCAATCCCGGGTGCGAACATTCAATCATCACATACATGTATCTCTTATCCCTTCAATCCGGCGGACCCGTCATTCCGCTCGACTCCACCTGTCAGCCCTGAAAACAAGCGGGGTCTGCCGGGCCAATGACGATCAGTCGTCGCTAATTGTCAACAGAGGAGCCCGCAACTGTTTCGCCGAAATCTTCTGCGGGACCGCCGTGTTGCGCGATCTAGAAGAAAAGCGTCACAGTGACGAATAGTCGTCCGTCCGGGGGCAAGGGCTCGGGGGACGAGCGAGCTTGGGCAGTCCGATAGGCACTGCGCTTCTTAGTGCGCTGGGTGCCGCGGCGCCGCCTGCATCGGCGGCAATCGGCAACGGCGCGAAGAAGAAACGCGCCGGAAAGACCGCTACCGGCCGTCGCAGGACTGCTTCAGTCAAGACCCTAGCCACCAAGGCGTGACCCGTCCCGGCGAACTATCCGCCGCCCTCGAGGCGCGCTGCGCACCGTTTGGCGAGCCTCAGCGTGACCTCGGCTAACTGGCCGGGCCTCGCGCTGGTGCGTGGCCGGAATCGCGGGCCGATTTCCACGTGTCGGTGCGGGCGGCGATGTAGCTCGCATACTGCCCGGGCGTGTTCTGGTCGGGCAGCACCGGGGCGCCGACGAGATGCTCATCGGGCACCGGCAGGTCGGAGATCATCTGGGCGTGCAGCTGCTGTAGGTGCGAAACCTCCCCGGTGGCCGGATTCTGACCGGTCGACGTCGGTGCCGTCACGCCGGCCAGCGGGTCGTCGGTCCGCGGGGTGGTCAGCGTCAGCACGCCACCGAGGTCGGGCGCGGCCGCATCCCGCGCGGTCAGGGCTGGCAGTCCCCAGCGCAGCTCGATGGTCTTGAGCACCGAGGTGTGGTCGATCGGCGTGCTGCCGGCCGGCACCCCGTAAATGGTGCCCGCCGGGATCAACGGCGAGACCAGGACGGCGGGCACCCGTACACCGAATCTGGTGAAGTCGAAGCCGTATTCGCCCGCCGATGTGTCCGGGGGCACGGCCCCGCCGGGCGGCGCGACGTGGTCGTAACAGCCGCCGTGCTCGTCATAGGTGATGATCAGCAGCGTCTGATTCCAGCCGGGGCCGCTGCGCAGGGCTTGGTAAACGTGCTGGATCAGCACTTCGCCGAGCGCCACGTCGTAGTTGGGGTGTTGGCTGTTGCCCGCGGAGCCCCAGCTCGGCTCGAGGAACGAGTAGGCGGGCAGGTTTCCGGCCGCGGCGTCGGCCTGGAAATCGGCGAACTTACCGAAGCAGGTGTCCGGTGCCTGCACAGTGTCCGGGTAGTTGCCGCGGGTCAACGGTTCGTCGTCGTAGCCGTAGATCTTCCAGCTCACGGCGTGTGCGGTCATCAGACCGAAGATGCTCTGCACGGTATAAGACGATGCGCTGTCGTTCATGTGTCCCTGGCTTGTCGCCGCGCAGGCGAACGCCCTGTTCGGGAACGTCTCGGTGGGCACTGAGCTGTACCAGTGGTCACAGACCGCGAAGCCGGCGGCCAGCCCTGACAAGACCGGCAGCCCGGCCGGTGTGAAAACACCCATGATGTTGGAGGCGACGGTGCCTGGTAGCGGCGTGCGGTGCATCCGCTGGTCGTAGGTGATCGCCGCGGCGTAGTTGGTGACGAAGCCGCCGTTGGTGGCTATCGCAGGTGTCGGCGGGTTGCCGGTGCCGAATAACTGCGAGTTGGTATTGGCGTAGCCTTCGCCGGGGTCCGCGCCGGGCATGAAATATGCGTCGGCGGTGCCCGGATTGATTTGGAACACCGGGACCGGATTGCCATTGGCGTCGTTGTTGGCCTCGGTGCCGAGCAGGCCTTCGAATGGCTGCCCATTGGGCCCGGTTTTATTTGGGTAAAGAAACCCCAGCATATGGTCGAAGGACCGGTTCTCCAGCATCAGCTGCACGATGTGCTGAATTGCGGAAAGCTGGGAGGGCTGACTGGGCGGCGACGGCGGGGCCGGCTGATTGGGAGTGGTCATCGGATCAGGCGGGCGCGTCGCCCGATAGCAGCAACTCGGGGAGGGCGGTGAAGTTATAAGCGGTACCGCCATCGGCGGCCAAGGTGAAGCACCAGATGATGTCGAAGCGGTCGCCGGGCCACACGGTCGGGACGACAACGCCGGTCACCGCGGGGATGTTGGCCGCTATGTCGGGAATGTGGTCGTGTTCCCAAGCGACCAGGCTGATCCCGGCATCGTTGGCGACGATCGCGTTGGCTAGTTGGGCCTCCTGACCCTCCTGGTAGTTGTTGTTGATCGTCAGACTGAGGCGCAGGCTCAGGGGCAGGATCGTTTCGTAGGTGCGGTGGTTGACCGTCTTCGCCGGGTTGGAGTACGCCGGCGAGTAGAGGTGTCCGGGCACCGCCAGATCGGTGCGCGTGGTGCCTGCCGCGGTGTCGAACAGCGTTGCCAGCCCGCCTGCTCGTTGCCATCCCTGGGGGATGAGGCAGTCAGGATTCGGCGTCCCGGTGACGTCGATTCCGGTGTAGGTCGTTCCGTTGGTCACGATCGGCTTTTCGGCGTGGCGGATCAGGTATATGACCTGGGGCGGCGGTCCCTGTGCGGGGCTTGCATTCGTCATTTGCCACCTCCTAGAGGTAGTTGGGGGGAAGCGATCAGGGTCTCGGAGATGTCGATTGCGTCGACAGGGGAGACGTGGCTAACGTCGTCGACGCGCCGCGCGGTAACAGCACATTGTGCGATGGCGCCTCCGCCTGCTTGGTGGGACCAATCACCGTCGGGACGTTCCTTGCGATAAACCATTTCGCGCCGATCGCGATGGCTTAAGCAAGAGCCCGGTCCGCTGAGCGGACCGAACAGGTGCCATCATGCAAAATCCCGCCGCAGGAGGCGTATGAAAGGTCGCCCGGGCGGCCTGAATTGATTTGAGGACCGAGCTAATTCCAGGGAATCTACTGAATTCGGTTCTCATTTCACGTCCACAACATCGTGGACGACGTTGAGCTGGTCCTACGGGCACTAAGGTAGCCCCCGCTAGGATGCGCTGCCGGTGTTGACCCGTGCGGGTCCGAGGTTGACGGGCAGCTGTTTTATCCCGTGCAGCAGGGTGCTGTCGTTGGGGGTCGGTTCGGCGGCGAGAGCTAGATGGGGGAAGCGTTCGAAGAGTGCTTGTAAGCCGATGTGCAGTTCCATGCGGGCAAGAGGTGCGCCGAGGCAGACGTGGATACCGGTGCCGAAGCCGATGTGATCACGGGCATTGGCGCGGGTGGTGTCGAATTCGTCGGGACGTTCGAAGATGGCCGGATCGTGGTTGGCTCCCGCAACCAGAAGGAAGACAGCCGAGCCTTCCCGCACGGTGTGCCCGTCGATTTGAAGCGTTTCGGTGGCCACCCTGACACCGATTTGAGCGACGGAGTCGTAGCGCAGCGTCTCCTCGACCGCGTTGGGCCAGCCTTCGGGATGTGCCACGAGGTGAGCCAGTTGATCGGGGTGACGGACAAGTGCCACGACTGCGTTACCGAATGCATGGGCGGTGGTGATAAACCCTGCACCAAGAAGCAGCCCCGCGAACATCCTGACCTCGACGTCGGTGAGATCACTGTCGTTGAGGACGGCCGACAAGATGCTGTCGTCGGCGCGGCCACGACGGAGCCGCTCGATATGTGCAGCGATATAGTCTTCGAACTCGCGCAACGCCGCCGTAGCGGTCTGGAAGTCCCGCCAGGAGGGGGCCGTGGTGGTGAGCAGCTTGGCGCCGGGTTCGGCGTATGCGTAGAGGCGGGGTATCTCGTCATGAGGAATGCCCAGCATCTCGGCGATGACCTCGATGGGGATTTGGGAAGCGTAGTTGGACACCAAATCACAGGACGTCTCATCGCTGAGATCGTCAAGCAGGGCGCTGGCGATTTCCTGGATGCGGTGACGAAGTCCGTCGATCGCCCGCGGGGTAAATGCCCGCGACACCAGGCGTCGCAATCGTGCGTGCTCGGGTGGATCAACGACGAGCAGTGACGGGGGTTCCAGGCCATTGAGCACGCCGGGATTGGTTCTCGCGAGCATCCGCTGAACGATACGAAATGGTGAGCGGTCCGGCGGTTTGGCGGTCCGGAATCTGTCGTCCCGCAACACGTCACGGACAATCTGCGCATCAGCGGTGACCCACCCGTTGCTGAATCCTGCTGATATACGTCCCCGTTGGCGTATCTGCTGAACAAGGTGATGCGCGTTGTTGGGCTGGTTGCTATCGATCAACAGCTGGGGAAAGGGATCACCCCGGCGGGCGAGCAGCTTGAGCGTCGCACGCGGCAGCCCGTATCCCATCAGCCAATGCGACCGGGTCTTTATGTCGGCATTCATATTGTTCGCCCTTAGCTGTTTGCGCGGTCAGGATCGGTCAGTCGGTGCGGACGCTTTGGTTGAACCATTCGCCGTCGTCGGACCGCCAATCAACTCGGACGACGACTTCAGTTCGATCTGGACAAACGGTTTTGTTCCGCGCGGTTCGCGGAGCCTCTTCTGCACCCAGGGAAATCGGCCGGTTGAGTCGTTCGTCAACGCAGAAATTTATGTAGCACGGGAGCTCCGATGTTGAAGACAGCGCATCGGCGCGATACGGCGGAACCCGCTGCGCGGTGCCCACAACTCGCTCACACGCCGTCACTCTTACCTCGTAGGCGGTGTCGTCTCCGACGTTTGCGACGTAGGCGTGGCGGGGGTCGGCGTCCCAGCGGCCGGCCTGCCAGCTCACCGCTGGCCGGCGCAGCCGAGCGGCAGCAGTGCTACCACGACGCGATTGCTGCTCGAGCCACCGTTTGCGGGCGATTACGACGACCAGCGGGATGGCACACACGATGCTTACCACCGCTGTGAACAGTGGAAGGACCACTATCGGATCGGCCACGAGGCGGATCGTAAATCGCTGTTGACCAATTTGGGAAGCACGCCGGACGCGGGTCGGTGAATTGCGCCCGGCCGCCACTAGTGAGGGACGACGGCTGCTCCGCTAGCTGCACGGCATTCGATCAGACGTGACCATGAGACTCAGACCAGCGACGGGTCAGAGACATCGCCGTGAAATCGAGGGATCAGCCGCGGACCAAGACGGGCTTTAGCTCGTTGTACCTGTAGGCATAGATTTTCGTCGCGGATTCATCGAAGGTGACGGAGACATCGAATTCACCTGCATTATAAAGGGTTTGAACAACTCGACGTTCTCCGCAGGCGACCGCGCCGCGCATCACCGGCGAGAACATCAGGAACACGCTTGCGGTTGCCGCAAACCCCACAACGATGAAAGCGACCCGCTTGGCGACTGTAGCGACGCGCGACGGCGCTCCGAGCGGGCGGACATCTCGGCCAGAAACTCACGGTAGACGCGACACGGATATTATGCCGCTCCTGGTTAAGGTGAAGGCGTCAACGTGCCGTGTCCGCAGCTAATCGAGGCTCGAGGCGGGTGATGTGCCGCAACTGGTATTAGGCAACTGGTGCGCCGAAACTCCTGCATGTCGAGCTGGGCGCGACCTTCTTGGTGGGGCCCGGTATAGATGATTACCGGACATCTTCACCGCCTGTTGCGCCTGCTGACGCCGGTGGCCTCGCTGCGCACGATCGTCATCGTCGCTGCGCTGTCGGTAGTCGGGGTCGTGCTATTCCTGGGCGCCTGGGTCTGGGTCGGCATTACCAGTAACCAGTACGGCCAGCTGGATCGGCAGCTGGACTCTGTGAGCACTCTGGGCGATGTCAGCGCGTTGGGCCGCGGACCTAGCGCGGGCGCCGATCAGCCTATGCCCGACGGCATGGTGCGCACCGTACGTATCAGCGGCAGCACTGTATCGAAGCCTCGCAATATCACCTTGCCGGAATTAGCCAACGGCTACACCACAGCCACCGTGGACGGCGTTCAATACCGAATTCATACCTTCACCGCCGGCCGGGCATCTATCGCGATCGGCGCCCCAATTACCGAAGCCCGCCGGTCGATCAAACAACTGCACCTGCGGGTGCTCTTGATCTGCGGCGGCTTCATCATCGGCACCTTCATCGTCGGCTCATTTATGTGGTCGGTCATGATCAACCCCTTCCGGCTGCTGGCCCAGCATGCTCGCGCGATCAATGCTCAGTCCAACCCTGAAGAGGTGCAGGTGCACGGCGTTTGGGAGGCCGTCGAAATCGCCGAAGCGGTCGAAGGAATGCTCGCCCGGATCGGCACCGAGCAGCAACGCACCAAAGCCGCACTGGAATCCGCCCGCGACTTCGCTGCCGTCGCCTCTCACGAGCTGCGTACCCCGCTCACGGCGATGCGCACCAATTTGGAAGTGCTACACACACTCGACTTGAATGCCGAGCAACGCCAGGAGTTGACGGAAGACACCCTCCGCACGCAGAGCCGGATCGAAGCCACCCTCGCCGCCCTGGAACGGCTCGCGCAGGGTGAACTAAGCACCGCAGACGACCACGTACCCCTCGACATCACCGAACTTCTCGACCGCGCCGCTCATGACGCCATGCGGATCTATCCCGACCTCAACGTGACGTTGGTACCGTCACCCGCCGTATTGATGTTGGGCCTACCGACTGGGCTGCGGCTGGTGGTCGACAACGCCATCGGCAACGCTGTCAAACACGGCCAAGCCACCCTAGTCAAACTGTCGGCGGTCACCTCCCAGGCTGGCGTCGAGATCGTCGTGGACGACAACGGGACCGGTATACCCACGGAGGAACGTGCCGCGATGTTCGAACGATTCACCCGAGGATCGAAAGCATCGCAATCAGGCTCGGGGCTCGGGCTGGCACTCGTCGCGCAGCAAGCCGAATTACACGGTGGCACAGCCTCACTGGAGGACAGCCCCTTAGGCGGCACCCGACTACTGCTGAGACTCCCCGGCCCCGGCCGGGCCTAAGTCGGCTGTCGGGCAACCCCTTAACGTTTTCAACCAAAAAGATGGATAATCAGTCATATCCACCAGTTAGGTAGAAACCGCTGGGCGACAGTGACTTTCCCGGGATCCGAACGAGGGGAGAAGCGTCACAGTGACGAAAGTGTCTGCTGCGACGATCTGACGGACTCGCGGAAATAGACCGATGGTATGACTGGCGCAACCGCCGAGGCGACCAGATCGACATCTCCGAACGCCTGGATCGGAGCGACTTGTCGGCCGCCGATGAACCTGACGGGCGTACAACGCATTGGTCAACAGCATGATCGAAGGCTGGACACCTGATCGTCAGTACAGCGGACGGCTTGCATAGCTGTCGGAGGCGGAAATGTCCGTTATCAACCTAATCTGGGGCATTCTTACTGGGACTAACCTCATGCCGCCAGATTCATTGAGAATGCTCGAGATTCGGCGATAAGACGTTCCAGCCCCACAACCCGTTAACGTCACAGTGACGTATCGCATGCCGCGAGCCACATGTCAGACGGGCACGGCGAATCCGGTGCTGTCAGGTATTTTCGGACGGGCGCCACCGTAGGGCGAAACCGGATCGATGCCAAGTCTTCGCGGATTACTTCCAACATGTCCGGATCGGACAACGATGAAGAACATGCGAGCCCTGCATCTGATGCGACTAGCTCACTCGTTGTGCCGATAAGCGACATTATGTCAAGTAAAGTACTCCGTTTTCACGTGTGCCACAACAATTTTCAGACCTCGAAGACAACGCGCAGTGCTTGGTCCATGGTCTGTATCTGTTCGGGGCCTATCCATTCCCTGACGAGATGAGGCGGTCATCGCGCACACTAGGACAGGCATCTGACGCCTGGAGGGCCGATACCGGAATGAGCTCGGTCGCCGAATTCGACTTCATCATCGTGGGAGCAGGCAGCGCAGGCTGCCTGCTAGCCAATCGGCTCAGCGCCAACCCTGATCGCAGTGTGCTCCTGATTGAGGCCGGCGGCAGAGATGATTGGTTCTGGATCAAGGTGCCGGTGGGCTATCTGTACACAATCGCCAACCCCCGCACCGATTGGTGCTTCACGACCGAGGCCGACCCCGGCCTGGCCGGCCGCAGCATTCACTACGCGCGGGGCCGTGTGATCGGCGGCTGCTCGTCGATCAACGCAATGATCCACATGCGCGGTCAGGCGAGCGACTACGACCTGTGGGCGCAAGCTACCGGTGACGAGAGATGGCTTTGGGGTGGTCCGGACTGTCCTGGCGAGACGCTGGCGATCTATAGAAAGTTGGAAGACTACTTCGGTGGCGCCGACGACTGGCACGGCGTCGGAGGTGAGATCCGTGTCGAGCGACCTCGTGTGCGCTGGAAGATCTTGAATGCCTGGCAGGCCGCAGCTGCCCAAGTGGGCATTGCCCCAATCGATGAGTTCAACCGGGGCGACAACGCCGGCAGTGCGTACTTTCATGTCAACCAACGGCGTGGCCGTCGCTGGTCGATGGCTGATGCTTTCTTGCATCCCATCGCCCACCGACCCAATCTCACCGTCTACACACAGACGCAGGCCTTGCGGCTTCTGATGGACGACCAGGTCCACGAGGATCAGCGTCGTGGTGCCTGGACCACGGCGCAGCAACGCGTCACCGGCCTGCGGTTTCTCAGAGGTGGCCAAATCGTCGACGTCCGAGCCCGCCGGGAGGTGATCCTGAGCGCCGGAGCTATTGGCTCGCCGCATCTGATGCAAGTCTCGGGTCTGGGCCCGGCTGGTCTGCTTGCCCAGCATCAAGTGCCGGTGGCCGTCGATCTGCCAGGAGTGGGCGAAAACCTTCAGGACCACCTGCAGCTTCGAACGGTCTACCGGGTCCGGGGTGCCCCGACCGTCAACACGCTGTACCGGAATTGGATCAGCCGTTCGGGCATGGGACTTCAGTACCTGCTGTTGCGATCGGGGCCCATGACCATGCCGCCTTCCACCCTGGGGGCTTTCACCAAGAGCGACCCCGCGCTAGGAAGTCCCGATTTGGAGTGGCATGTGCAGCCCTTGTCTTTGCCGAAGTTCGGCGAACCCCTGCACCCCTTCGGAGCGATTACTCCTTCGGTCTGCAATTTGCGACCCAGCTCGCGTGGCCATGTGCGCATGGCCAGCGCAGATCCACTGACCAACCCGAAGATTTTCTGCAATTACCTGTCGACTGACGCCGATCGTCAAACCGCCGTGAAGGGCCTCCGGATGACCCGGCAGATCATGGCGGCGCCAGCTCTGGCCCGCTACGGCCCGCAAGAGTTGCTTCCGGGCCCGCAACTTGTGAGCGACGAAGAGCTGCAGAAGGCGGCCGGTGAACTCGGTACGACTATTTTCCACCCGGTGGGCACCTGCGCGATGGGAGCGTTTGACGCCCGCGGTCGGCCGCGGTCGGCCGCCACGGTGCTCGACACCGACTGCCGCGTGTATCGCGTCGCCGGCCTTCGAGTGGTCGATGCGGCGGCTATGCCCACCATCATTTCCGGCAACACCAACGCGCCGGTCATGCTCATCGCAGAGCGCGCAGCGCGGGCGATTGTGGGATAAATCGGTTAACACCGAGACATCAATCTGCTTGCGCGGGGCGGCGACGCCTAAGCCGCTCCCCCGCGTCGCGCGACCGCGCCTCCTTGAGGAGGAATACGGCGGGATCGAATATGGAGGGTTACCGGTAAACTACTCTGTATTCGCGATCAGGGTGTGCCACAGCCTGTTTCGCGGATAGTAAGCGGTTCGCGCCCGTGGCGCCTCACCACGTCGTTGACCACTTGTCGCCTGCGCCTGTCGTTCAGCGCGGCCCCGACGAACTCAGAGAAGGTGTCGCCGTCTGGTAGTGGACTGGCCGATTTTCACTGCGGGTGGGTCGCCAAATAGTCGGTGACGGGGATCGGTGAGGTCGCCACGTAACCGATGGGCAGGAGCACGTCACCAGCAGTCGTGCGGTAGTAGATATCCCACCGGTAGTAGCCGGCGAACCTGGCGAGATCGGCGGCGAGCACGGCGGCGTAGTCGTTGACCGCCCGGACGTACCGGTCCCAGTTGTTGTACCGAAACAGGGCGCGGTCGTGGTCGTCGGCGAAGCCGTTGGCGGCGAGGTAGCGACCGGCCGCCATGATGCTGTCGTGCGGTGAGAGGATGTCGCCGCCGTCGCCGTAGTCGGCGAACGTCGAGGGCAAAAACTGCATGGGGCCTTGCGCGCCGGCGGGGCTCACGCCGACGATGCGGCCCAGGCCGGTTTCGATTAGGTTGATCGCCGCAAGGTAGTTCCAGCCGACGCCGGTCGCCGCCTGCGCTTCGCGGTAGTAGCGGAGCAGCACGTTGGCCGGCACCGGCGGGTCGATGCGCCACGCGGGCAGCGTGTCCTGCGGCTGGCTCGCGGCCGCCCCGGAGAGCTGCCGTTGCGCGTCGACGTTGCGGTCGTAAACGTCGAGCAGCCACGGCGGGATCCGCGGGCGCGTGATCGCGTCCCACTCGGGATGCCAACCGAGGGCGCGGTAGGCCGCTTGCTGGCGGTGAGCCGCCCCCGTTAGCAGGGCCTCCGACGACGTCGGGTCGCGCAGCGCCTGCTCGTCGACAACGAGGTCGTCCGCCAGTTGCACGGGGTCGGATGCCAGCCGCCGCGGCGCGGGCGGGAGCGCGGTCGCTGCCGTGGGCGGCGTCGCGGTCGCCGTCGGTGCGGTCGACGCGCTGGTCGATCCTGAGCAGGCGGCGAGCGCGAACGTTATCGTGACGAAGAGCAGCGTCATGCGGCAACGCATCACGCGGTCATGCGTCAACCGAGAGCGCGTAGAGTTCGCCGCACACATCCTTTCTCCTTCGTTTGCGATCCACTGTCTCCGCATCCACTACCCTGGGTGCTGTTGCTTCCGCTTTCGGCGTCTCACAGAATCACGAATCGCGTCATCAGACAAACCGAACCTTCTGCCCAGCCGAACATAGCCTTTGTTTCGGCGTCAGGGCGTTGGACACTCCACTCCCCCCTGCGTTGGGACGATGGTCTTAAACGCTCGTACATCTGGTCAGTCTCGCTGCGGCGGGAGACCGCGACGCGCGGTTAGTAGGGAATGTCGGGGTACACCCAGTCGCGCGGCTGCGTCGCGCTGAGGTTGTCAGGCCATCGGGCCCCACGCCGTACGACGACGAGCGCCTATCTTGTTTTGCCTGCGCGCGTGTGGCGCCTCGCCGTATGAGTGGCTCGCTTTCGCCGCGACGGTGCCCCGGGCCGAACGCGCCGCAAAATGAACAGACCCGGGGGTGGTTCGCGACGAGGTACCGCGAGTCTTTCCGATACACATCCTCGCCTGGCATGCGTAGTCTCGAATCGGTACCACGACGAAAGATTCACGACTATGAAGGCAACGGTTACCCCCGAAGTCGAAACCGCCATCGCCGACATCGCTCGGCGCCACGGGCTCTCCCGCGAGGCGGTGCTGTCCATGCTGTGGGCCATCCACGTCGGTGGCGGCACCATGGCCCAGTTCTCGATTCCCGAGCTTGGCGGGTCTGGGCAATGGATGCAGGGCGGGATGACGATGGTCGGCGGCAACATGTTCGACAACGCGCTCAAGGCGCGCGTCGATGCGCTCTGCGGCGAGTTGGTCCAACTGCTTGCCAGCAACCCCGCAGTGTTTCCCGCCTCGGCCAACTGGTGGCCGGCCAACCTCGGCGTTCCGAGCTCGGCCGGCGGACAGAACGCTGTGCGCTACGCGATCTTCCCGAGTACCCGGCGGCTGGCGATCCAGATCAACGGTGTCACAAAGGTTTTTGACACAGGCGAGCATCATATCGGTGGCGTGCAGCAACAGCAGCAGGGCGGGGGTGGCGTGCAACAACAGCAGCAGGGCGGCGGTGGCGTGCAACAACAGCAGCCCGGCGGCGCATACGGATCGGTGACCTTTACCAGCCAGTTCGGCACCTTCGACGTATGGAGCCTGCCTGAGGTTGGTACGCACCGAGTGACCGAAACTCCTGCCGCGGCACCCGCCCCGCACCACCAGTCGCAGTACCAGTCCCAACCCGCAGCGCAATCCGCACCTCAGATGTCGGCACCGCAATTCGCACCTCAGAGGCAGGCACCCGAGCCTGCTTCGGGCGCGTCGGGGGATGATTCCGCGGCCATCGTTGCGGCCATCGAGTCGTTGGCCGGTCTGCATGAGCGCGGCATCCTCTCCGACGAGGAGTTCGCCGCAAAGAAGGCCGAATTGCTTGGCCGGCTGTGAGGCCGAGCAGACTCCTCCCGGGGCGCGAACTCGGTGTCGCGTCCGCCGCGCTGGTGGTCTTGCTCCGTTAACGTCTCCGCGCTGCTGACGATCTGAACCTCGCTAAAACCTGTGCGCGCCCAGCTCTTTGGTGCCGTCTCGCCCTGACGTCACAATCTCGCCCGCTGCCTCGTCCTTATCAGCACTTATCAACACGTCAAGCCGCACCGGAGGCTCACCATGACCGTGTACCCAGTCGGGCCGTCCCTGATGGTCAGAGTGGTCATGACGCCGCTCACCAAAATGCTCAACCCAGTCGTCGCAACTCTGGCCGGTCGACGGCATTTCCCGATGGCCGCACAGAGTCATCACGTCGGTCGCCGATCCGGCAAGCCATACGTGACGTCGGTCGGCGCGCGCGTGCACAACGAGATCGTGCTCATTCCGTTGACATTCGGCAACCGCTCGGACTGGGTGCGAAATCTATACGCGGCAGGCGAGTGCGCTGTGCGAGTCAACGGCGCCGACTACCACGCAGTCGCACCGCAATTCATTGCGATCGTCCAAGTCGCAGGGCTGCTTCGGTCCATGTTCCGTCCCGTCGAACGACTTGTCTTCAAATTCCTCGGAATACAGCAGTTCATGCGGCTGCAACTCACCAATTGAAAGGCACTGCCATGCAAACCCTTCCCATCATCGATCGGCCGACATGGCTGCCGCCTTCGGCGTGGCCGTGGCCGACGTATGCACTCGAACACGACACCGGGCGCATCGCCATCACCGATATCGGCGATGGCCCGACGCTGCTGTTCGTCCACGTCGGCTCGTGGAGCTTTGTGTGGCGTGACGTTATCGCTCGCCTTCAGCACGACTTTCGCTGTGTGGCGCTGGACGCGCCGGGCTCCGGCCTCAGTGACCGCGCGGAGTCAGCGGCGACGCTCTCGGATGCCGCCGATGCGGTGACCGCTGTCGTGGATGCGCTGAAGCTGAACGACGTCACGCTGGCCGCGCACGACCTAGGAGGTCCGGCCGGGTTCCTCGCGGCGAGCCGGCGCGCCGACCGCTTCGCGGCGCTCGCGTCGGTCAACTGCTTCGCGTGGCGGCCCACCGGCGCCGCATTCCACGTCATGCTCATGCTCATGGGAAGCGCCCCCGCCCGCGCATCAGACGCGAGGCTCGGATGGCTTCCACGCCTCACCTCGACCGCTTTGGGCGTCGGTCGCCACTGGAGCCGAACCGATCTGGCGGTCTTCCGCGCCGGCATCGACGCGTCGGCGCGGCGCGTGTGGCACAGTTACTTCCGCGACGCCCGCAACGCCGCCGACCTCTATGCGGAACTCGACGCCGGGCTGCGGGGCCCCCTGGCCAATCGACCGTTGCTGACGATCTTCGGTCAGTTCAACGACCCGCTGCGGTTCCAGCAGCGATGGAAGACGCTGTACCCGTACGTGCGCCAGGTGAAAGTGCCGCGGGGCAATCACTTCCCGATGTGTGACGACCCGCGGCTGGTGGCCACCGAGCTGAGAGCCTTTGCTTATCGGGGGTGATATCACTTATCGCATGAGTGTCGTGCCTCTCGAGGCCCCCGCTAGACCCGACTCGCCGCAAAAGCTGCCACCCGGTTGACCATCCCCTCCGCCGCGTACTGGCCATGCTCGAACATGTCCCCTGCTCCATGGCGGCAACTTCTCCACGCGCGAGTCGATGCGCGTTCACCGGGCGTCGGGTACATCACCACCACCGCCGACGAGCCGTGTTGATGTCGAACCGAACGATCCAAAGAAAAGGGCCGCTGATCAGCGGCCCTTTTGGTGGAGCTGCCGGGAATCGAACTCGTCAGCTTTGAGTGAATCTTTGTGGGGCAGGCGGACTTTCGCGCGATCGAGGTGCTCGAAAGTGCGCGAAATGACCTCGGAAGGCACCGAACGGTGTTGACGCGGTCAACGCAAAACAAAACAAGCGCCAACGATATTTCGCTGGTCGATCATGCCCCTCAGTTCTCGGAGGAGCCAGCTCTCATCTGCGGTTGATGCTCGCGTTCCCGATACTTGTGACGACCGCCCCGATTTGCCGGGCCCGCTGTCGGGAGGGCACGCATCGATCACGCCGCCAGCGCGGCGAGCTGCTCGGCGTGCCTGGGCAGGTGCACTTGGCCCAAGCCGTCGATCAGACCGCGCAAGGGCAACGGGGAATCCAGCATGACCTCGTTGTTGGAGATGATCAGCGTGGGAACGGCAACGTCTGCTTCGGCGTCGGCGAGCTGCTCGGCGACTCGACACAACAGCTGACCCCGCTGCTCGACGAGGTCGATCAGCGCGGGCAGATCGCCGGCCGCTGCGCAGATGCGGGCGAGGTTCCAGCGATCCAACGACGGGCGGTTGTCGTAGCTGGGCCGCTCTCCGGCGGCTACCGCGAGGGCAACCGCGGTGATGGCTGTGTCACCGGCGATGATGTGGGCCAGCAACTGTGCAGCTGTCCATTCCATCGGTGGCGGCGGGCTGAAGCGTTCAGTGCGCGCGACGGCGAGAAAGCTTTTGTACGCGGCGCGCAGGCCTGTGGTGTCCATGGTTGTTTCCCGTCCTATCGAGTGGTCACCGACGATTCGGCCCGACGCGCTGGATCGACGTCATCGCGGCCTCGGTTGGTTGGTCGGCACGCTCTGACGACGGCGTTGGGCATTGGGTAGATCTCGAGGCGAGCGCCCAGTCCACGTCGGATCACTGGGTCGTGTTCTCGCAGCGCGGTGATGTCGGTATCGGGGCCGGCTTCGACAATGGCCAGCCCCCACGCCTCCGACGGGTCGGCCACGGCGCCGAACGCAACAGCGGTGCCGGCGTTGAGCAACTCGGTCCAGTACGCGACGTGCTCGGCCATGATCTCCGCCTCCTCTCCGGTGATGTCGGCGGGAAAGGTCGGCCGCGGCGGAAACAGCTTGAAGGCGTAGTAGCGGGTATTGGGGTCAGCCATGGTTTGTCCTTGGTTGGGCGGTGATCATGCCGGTGTGTCCGCTTCGGCGGCGGCGGCGAGATGCGTGAGGATGCGCGCCCATCCCGTGGCATACGCGCCGGAGGCGTAGCCTCCGGGCAATGCGCAGTCCTCGCTGAGTTGTAGCTCGGACAGCGCGTCCCAGCCACGGTGCTCGACCGCTACGCGGGTCAGGACCGGTCCGAGCGCGGTGAAGTTGAGCTCCACCTCGGTGGTGACCGGAGTCGACGTCCAGGTCATCGCGATCCGGTGCGGCGGCTCCCAGGCCAGGACCCGACCCCAGACCACGACAGTCCCGTCGGCCCACGTCTCATACACCCGTCCGTGCAGCCGCGGCTCCACGGTGACATCGACGACGCGCTCGCCGCCGGCCGAAAACTGCTGGACGGGCCACCAAACCCCGATGGAGCTCACGAATACCTCGAAGGTGTGCGCGATTTCGCTGCGGACCAAGGTGGCTTGGCGCACCGGTGGCCGCCGCAGCGGCGTGGCCGCGGCAGCCCGGTCAGCGGTGTTGGTCATCAGGGTCTCCTCGGTTGTGGGTCGGCCAGTGCTGGCGGTGGCGACCAATGGGCACAACACGACGGTGCCGCGGCCGCGGGCCGCTCAGCCGGCGGCGGTCTGTTCATGTTCGGTCCCGGTCACGCGGCGATCCGCCTCAACAAGCTGGCGGGCGACATCAAGCGATGACGCCCAAATGTCCTCGAGGACGTCCCGCAATCCGACCAGCCCTTCCGAGCGAGCCCGGTAGAACCGGCGGGTGCCATCGCGGCGCTCGTGAAGCAGGCCGGCGCTCTTCAGAACCGTCAGATGCTGGCTGACCGCTGGGCGGGTGATTTCGAACGCGGACGCGATCTCGCCGGCGGCGAGTTCGTCGCGCGCCACGAGTTGCAGGATGGCGCGCCTGCGAGGTTCGGCGAGCGCCCGCAACACTGCGTCGGTGCCCTCGCCGACCGCTTCTGGTTCGGGAACCCGTTTGCCCACCGTCAACTCCGCACCTCGGGCCGGACCCACCGTCGGACACCGGTCCGGTCATGATCGGCCGACAGCGCGAAAACGCCTGGGTTGCTGAGTAATTCGGCTCGCCCAGCCGCCGGTATGGTCATCGTACGACAGTTCAACTCGCGGCCTTCCGTTAGTAAGCGCTAACGTTAGCGGCTGCGTACGAATGAAGTCAAGTCCTGCGGACGGGACGGCACAGATAAGAGCTCCACTGGCCCGGCCTCGTCGACATCAGACAAAGTGCTGGTCAGCATCCCATATTAGCAGAGTTTGACAATACTACTCAGCCTCTTCTACTCTGAGTCTGGAAAGCAGACTCAACATGGGAGCGTGTGATGAAACTACAGGACCAAAGGGTGCTGGTGACCGGCGCGACCGCCGGAATAGGGCAGGAAGCCGCCAAGCTGTTCGCCCGCCGCGGCGCCGGCGTGGTCATCACCGGGCGCGACACCGAACGAGGCGCGCAGACCGTCGCGGCGATCGAGGCAGAGGGTGGATGTGCCGAGTTCATCGCCGCCGACCTGAACGACATCGAATCCGTTCGACGCCTGGCCGAACAGGCCGGTGACGTGGACGTGCTGGTCAACAACGCGGCCTCGCTCACCGCCGCTGCGACGTTGGAGCAGGACGTCGAGTCATTCGACATAATGTTCGACGTCGACGTGCGCGCGCCGTTTTTTCTGACCGCGGCGCTGCTGCCAAAGATGATCGCCCGGGGATCGGGTGCCATCGTCAACATCTCCTCAATGGGCGCGTCGGTCGGCGTCCCCTTCGCGCCGGTCACCGCGGCCGCCAAGGCGGCACTCGAATCTTTCACCCGGTCCTGGGCGGCGGCGTTCGGCGCCAACGGGATTCGCGTCAACACCGTCGCGCCCGGGCCCACCCGCACCGACGGTGCCGCCGGCACGTTCGGCGAGGGGTTGGAGCAGCTGGGCTCCGCGACGCCGTTGGGCCGGACCGCGGACCCGAGCGAGATCGCCGAGGTGATTGTTTTCCTCGCGTCGCCGCAAGCGAGCTACCTCACCGGTGCGACCGTGCTGGTGGACGGCGGCTTTACCGCGATCTGACCAAACACGCGGGCTGATGAAGTGGCTCGTGGCCGTCACCGCCAACGCAATGAGCCGCGTCACAGCCACGTCATCGAGCTGTTGGCCTGAGCTGCAACCACATTCAGCGTACCTCGAAAAGGACCAACGACAAAAGCGACTCAATGGGCGCGCTTCGACGGCCCAGACGCCCACAAAAATGGGAACGAGCAAATGAGGAGATACACATGGTCGGGGCAAAACCTTACGGGCAACTGCACTATCGCGAGGTCAACGGAAACCGGATGGCCTACGTCGACGAGGGTGACGGCGATGCCATCGTCTTTGCGCATGGCAACCCCACGTCGTCCTACCTGTGGCGCAACGTGATGCCACATTTAGAAGGACTGGGCCGTCTGGTCGCCGCCGACATGATCGGTATGGGCGCGTCGGACAAACTGCACCCGTCGGGTCCGGACCGCTACAACTACGTCGAACAGCGCGACTACCTGTTCGCGCTCTGGGATGCACTGGATCTCGGCGACAACGTGATACTCGTGCTGCACGACTGGGGTTCAGTACTCGGCTTTGATTGGGCCAACCAGCACCGTGACCGCATACAGGGCATCGCGTTCATGGAAGCCAGCGTCACCCCGATTAGCTGGTCGGAGTTCCCTGCGGATCTCCGCGGCGTGTTTGAGGGCTTTCGATCGCCGAAGGGCGAGGCCATGGTGCTGGAGCAGAACATCTTCATCGAACAAGTTCTGCCCGCAGGGATGGCGCGCCAGCTCAGCGACGAGGAAATGGACCACTACCGGCAGCCGTTCGTCAACCCGGGTGAGTCCCGCCGGCCGACGTTGTCCTGGCCCCGCAACATCCCGATCGACGGCGAGCCCGCCGATGTCACATCGGTGGTCAACGACTACAGCAGCTGGTTGGCCGAAAGCGATGTGCCCAAACTGTTCGTTAACGCCGAACCGGGGGCCATCGTCCAGGGCCGCATCCGCGACCTCATCCGCTCGTGGCCGAACCTCACCGAGACCACCGTCAGCGGACTGCATTTCGTCCAGGAGGACAGCCCCGACGAAATCGGCACTGCCGTCGCGCAATTCGTCCGCAAGCTGCGCTCGCCCTAGCAGCACGTCGTCAGCGGTACCCCACGGCGGTCAAGTTCTGAGGTCGGCTAGCACGGGTCGCACTCCGACGAATCTTCGAGTGGCCCAGAGGAGGCACCGTTGATCTTCATCATCGCTCGATTCGAAACGAAGCCGGATTACAGCGAACGCTGGCCCGAGCTGGTCGCGCCGCTCACCGCCGCCACCCGAGCCGAGCAGGGCAACCTCTGGTTCGACTGGTCGCGCAGCCTCGATAACCCCGCCGAGTACGTCCTCGTCGAGGCGTTCCGCGACGGCGACGCAGGCGCAGCACACGTCAACAGCGATCACTTCAAGGCCGCGGTGCGCGACCTCCCGCAGGCGCTGGCGTCCACGCCGCGCATCATCTGCCAGACCATCGATGCGACTGGCTGGTCCGAGACGGCGGAGATGAAGGTCAACTAACCGGCTTCGACAGGAGCTGGCCGCATTCGCAGCGGTGATCGAGTCTCGTCACCTTCGATGCCGCAGCCGAGCGGCTTCAAGTCACGCGATCGTCAGCCAACGCATCAAGGCTTTGCTGCTCGGTGCCGGCCCTGATGACAGGCGCGAAGCGATCACGGTTGGCTGTTGGCCAGATCAGTCAAGCCGGGCCTGGGCCCGGATTCGGTTTCCTCGACCTCGAACACCCGATGGTCGTGCGCGCACCGCAGCTCCACGTGCACCGGCTGGCCGCACTCGCGATGCCGGACCACCACGGGCCCTCCCTGGGGGCCGGCTTCCCATCGGTCCCCCCAGTGCATCAATACGACCAAGGCCGCGAACAAGTCGTGACCCTTTTCGGTGAGCAGGTATTGATGGCGTTCACGCTGCCCAGCTTCGCGATACGGCTCGCGTTGCAGCACGCCGTGCTCGACGAGGGTGGCGAGTCGTTCGCTGAGCAGGGTCCGCGCGCAGCCGACGTTGGCGAGGAACTGCTCGAAGCGGCGCGCGCCGTAAAACGCCTCGCGGAGCACCAGCAGTGTCCACTTCTCCCCGATGACGTCGAGGGTGCGCTTGATCGAGCAGTCCCGCACCCGCAGTTCCTCAAAGCTGGCCGGCCCGGCCTCCTCGAGATCAACAGAACTCCTGGTCATAAGCCCATAGTAGCAGAGTTTGACAATGCTACCCAGCCTGTTCTACCCTGAGTCTTGAAAGTAGATTCAGAAGGGGGGTGGACCCGCGATGGTTTCAAACAGCGATCAGGAAACGGTGCTGGTCATCGGAGCGACGGGCCGCCATGGCGGCACCGGAGCCCGGGTAGCCGAGCGGCTGCAAGCGGCGGGGCGGCTCGTGCGGGCGTTGGTGCGCTCCGACGACGACCGCGCCCAGCGGCTGCGGGAATCCGGGGTGCAAACCCTGGTCGGCGACCTGCACGACCGGCGAACGTTGGCCCCCGCGCTGGACGGAGCCGGTTCGGTGTATGTCGCGTATCCGGTCGCGGCGGGCGTCGCGATCGCGCTAGCGAATTTGGCCTCAGTGATCCGCGAGCTCGGCTCCTCGCCACACCTCGTGATCAATTCGCACGGCACGGTCGATCACAACAGCCCGAGCGGAATCTCTCGAGAGTTTGCCCTTGGGGAAGAGCTGATGCTCGAACTCGGGGTGAATGTCACGGTGCTGCGAATCAGCGCGCTCTTTTACGAGAACGTGCTGCTGGCGCACTCGGGCGCGATCCGAGAGACCGGAGCGTTCGCCAACTGCTTCGGCGATGCCCGACCGGCCTGGATCAGCGGCACAGACGCCGCCGACCTGTGCGCGACCGCCCTGCTCGAACCGCAGACTTACGCCAAGAGCCCAATCGTCTACCCGCCGGGCTTTGAGCGGCTCTCCCAGCAACAGATCGCCGACATCATCAGCGAGGAAACCGGGCGCGAAGTCCGCTACCAGTACATCACCCAGGACGAGTGGATCCGTCAACTGAAGGCCGCGGCAGTCCACTCCGGAGGCCTGGTCAACGACGCGATGATCCAGCACCTCCCAACCCACGCCAGGATGATGGAGGACAACACCACAATCGCGCGGATGGACATCGACCCCTCCGCCCTCGCAGCGGCCAGCGGCCGCCCCCCGCTGACCTTCCGAAACTTCGTGCGACAACACCGCCCAGCATTCGGAGCCGTCACCGCCAACGTATGAGCCGCGCCATCGACCTGTTGGCCTGAGCCGCAACCACATTCAGCGCAAACATCGAACATACGAGGGTGTGATGAAACTACAGGACCAAAGGGTGCTGGTGACAGGCGCGACCGCCGGAATAGGGCAGGAAGCCGCCAAGCAGTTCGCCCGCTGCGGCGCCAGCGTGGTCATCACCGGGCGCAACACCGAACGAGGCGCGCAGACCGTCGCGGCGATCGAGGCAGTGGGTGGACGTGCCGAGTTCATCGCCGCGGACCTGAACGACATCAAATCCGTGCGCCGCCTGGCCGAACACGCCGGTGAGATCGACGTGCTGATCAACAACGCGGCCGCGACGCGCATACGTTTCGCTCCGACACTGGAGCAGGACGTCGAGTCGTTCGACACGATATTCGACGTCAACGTCCGAGGGCCGTTCTTTCTCACCGCGGCGCTGCTGCCAAAGATGATCGCCCGGGGATCGGGTGCCATCGTCAACATCTCCACGATGTACGCGTCGGTCGGCGTCGCCGACGCTCCGGTCGTCGCGGCCGCCAAGGCGGCACTCGAATCTTTTACCCGGTCCTGGGCGGCGGCGTTCGGCGCCAACGGGATTCGCGTCAACACCGTCGCGCCCGGGCCCACCCGCACCGACGGTGCCGTCGGCGCGCTCGGCGGCTGGCTGGAACAGCTGGGCTCCGCGACGCCGTTGGGCCGGACCGCGGACCCGACCGAGATCGCCGAGGCGATCGTATTCCTCGCGTCGCCGCAAGCGAGCTACCTCACCGGTGCGACGGTGGTGGTGGACGGCGGCTTTAACGCGATCTGACCAGACACGCATCCGACGGGTCTTGACGGCGTCAAGACGTCACTCCCCTTCTCTTAGGATCTCATCGTCACTAAAGGGCGCAGCAAAGGTCGCGGTTCAATGCAAGCGGCAGGCCCAGCCGGTGAAACGCCACGACTTCGGTGAGTTGCTCTGCGGTAGTGTCTCGACAACGTGACAGGCCTTTACAGCCATTCTTTGGTGGAGCTGCCGGGAATCGAACCCGTCACGTGACCTGCGGAAATGCGGCTTGACCTGCGTAGGGTTACGCGAAGGCACGGCAGATTCCGCGAGAGTACCTGGGAATTACGCCGGAGTTGTTGGCGAGTCCAACATGTCCACGCTGCTGGCCGTCGTGCCGAGGGTGTTTGCTGGTCTACCGCTGATCTGCGAACAGTCGCCAGGCGATCGAGCCAAACCGCACATTGGTGGCCGAGCGCCGAACCGGGCGTCCGCTGATCGGGTCAGACCGGCGTCGGAGCACCGAATGCGTGACGCCTGATCACATTTACGAGGTCGTATTCATCGAGTTCCGATTGACGACCGGGTCGGTGCGTCCGGTGTGTCCTAGGAAGCCGCCACGAGCTGTCCCTGCCGACGCTCGGCGGCAGCCTCCACGATCCGCTGCGCAGTCCTGTAGTTGATCCCCGATGCCTTGGCAGCGGCGTTGATCGATGCGCCGTCACGGTGTGCTTCCAGCACCGCGATCACAGTCTCGATGGGCTGTGTAGTCACACCGGATGCACTGGGGGCAACGCGCTTGATCAGGCGAAGCGGGCGGCCAACGCCTCCAGGGTCTTGGTGATCCCGATGCCATTCTTGGCTGGCTGACCGAACAACTCGAGCAGCTTCGGGGCCTTCGCGGTGCTGTAGTCAAAGGTCTCGGTGATCTGGGTAGTGCCAGGCTTGGTTTCGT
>Ga0210390_10001328_pt1 | contig 23933 bp, 17 predicted proteins | sample IncBWH11OmetaG_FD_161050 | JGI IMG/M metagenome (GOLD analysis project Ga0210390, IMG submission 161050) | Forest soil microbial communities from Barre Woods Harvard Forest LTER site, Petersham, Massachusetts, United States - Inc-BW-H-11-O ... | reverse complement strand
ATGGTTTCTTAGTGGAAGCCACCGCGTCACCCAACCCAGTTTCCCTCTTTAGTTCCCCCCTCTGTGGCCTCTGTGACCTCTGTGCGATGCTTTCTTAGTGGAAGCCACCGCGTCACCCAACCCACTTTCCCCTCAGAGCGCGGGCTCGCATTTTGCTAGGATTGCTTTAGGTAAAACTCGCGACATGCGAGTGGGCGCCTTTTGGTCTGGAATGTCGTATCAGCGTAAGGCCTGGAAAGCGAAGGGATTGCGAAGAAAAGACTTCTTCGGCATACGACTAGCTTATCCGTAACAATTGTGTTGGAGGATTTCCTGTCGCCGAACTTTGAACCTCTTGAATCATCAATGTTGTTTCGTTGAGATTTTGTCTTTTTCCTGTGCCGACTAAAACTCATTCAGTCTTTGATCCGGGAATGATTTTCCCGGCAATCGGGGAATCGTTCAAAAAGCTAAATCCCATCACGCTGGCCAGGAACCCGGTGATATTTGTTACCGAGGTCGGAGCGACCATTTCTACGATCCTGCTCTTTACGGCACGCGACCCCAGTTTCGGGTTCCAATTCCAGATTACCCTTTGGATCTGGGTAATCGTCTTGGGTGCGAACTTCGCCGAGGCATTGGCAGAGGAACGAGGCAAGGCGCGAGCGAGGGCTTTGCGTACCACGCAAACCCAGACTTTTGGACGGCGCCTGAAACTCGATGGGTCAATTGAGAAAGTTTCGCTGCAACAATTGCGGAAGGGCGATGTGGTGATTGTCTCGGCAGGAGAGCTGATTCCTGGAGATGGGGAAGTCGTTGAAGGAGCAGCGAGCGTGGACGAATCTGCGATGACCGGTGAGTCCGCACCCGTCATTCGTGAATCCGGAAGCGACCGGAGCGCAGTTACCGGCGGTACGAAAGTCCTGTCCGATCAAATTAAGATCCAAATCACTTCTAATCCCGGCGAGAGCTTTGTGGATCGGATGATTAGCCTTGTCGAGGGTGCCAACCGTCAAAAAACACCGAACGAAATTGTGCTGACGGTCTTGCTTTCGATGTTGACGATTATTTTTTTGATCGCGGTGGTGTCGGTGAAAGCCTTTGGTACGGCCTCTTCGCTCAATCTCACCATTCCGGTGCTGGTTGCCCTGTTGGTCGGCCTGATTCCGACCACGATGGGCGGATTGCTCAGCGCCATCGGTATAGCTGGCCTCGACCGTCTGGTGGGGAAGAACGTTCTTGCCAATAGCGGCAGGGCGGTGGAAGCGGCTGGAGATGTGGACGTCTTGCTTCTTGATAAGACTGGTACGGTGACGATGGGCAACCGGCAGGCGACAGATTTTCTCCCGGGCCCGGGAATAACCAAGCACCAGTTGGCGGACGCGGCCCAACTCGCGTCATTCGCAGACCAAACGCCGGAGGGACGATCCATCGTTATTCTGGCAAAGAAGTTTGGCATCCGCGCTCGGCAACTTGGCGAGATGTCCAACGTTACCTTTTTGCCTTTCACTGCTCAAACCCGGATGAGCGGTGCTGATCTCGATGGGGTGAACTACCGGAAAGGTGCGGCGGCCGCGATTCGAGCCTATGTCGGAGGAAGGCTGCCGGATGCGGTCGAAAAAGATATTAAATTCATAGCAAAATCGGGTGGGACACCGTTGGTGGTTGCCAGCAAAGAACAGGTGCTCGGTACGGTTCACCTCAGGGATATTGTGAAAGGAGGTCTGCGAGATCGATTTGCGCGCTTCCGCGCGATGGGGATCCGAACCGTGATGATCACAGGCGACAGCGCTTTAACCGCTTCGGCGATCGCCCTGGAAGCCGGCGTCGATGACTATCTGGCAGAAGCCAAACCGGAAGACAAACTCGCCTTGTGCAAGAAAGAGCAAACCCTGGGGCACCGGGTGGCCATGACCGGTGACGGCACAAATGACGCTCCAGCGCTGGCTCAGGCCGACGTTGGGGTGGCAATGAATATCGGCACCCAGGGAGCCAAAGAGGCCGGTAACATGATCGACCTTGACTCGAATCCGACCAAGCTGATCGAGATCGTTGAGATTGGAAAGCAGTTGCTCGTTACCCGCGGTGCGCTGACCACCTTCAGTATCGCGAGCGACGTGGCGAAATACTTTGCGGTTTTGCCTGCTATGTTAGTGGGCACCTTCCGGCAGATCGCACCCCTAAACATCATGTTCCTCAAATCGCCGCAGAGTGCCATCTTAAGCGCCCTCATCTTCAATGCGATAATCCTCATCGCGCTGATTCCTCTTGCGATCAGGGGAATCCATTTCCGGGCGCTCACCGCCACCGAGATTTTGGCGCGGAATCTCTTCACTTATGGAGTAGGAGGAATCCTTCTGCCCTTCTTGGGCATTAAGTTGATCGACATGTTCATTACAACCTTAGGCCTGGCCTGAAACAGAAAATATAACCAATTGAAGCAAATCGTGCGTTCGCACCAAAAAAACAAAATTCATTGTCGACAAACAGTGTTCTGGGCCCCTCCAGCGAAGGTTGCCTCGGTGCTGTTTACTTACACTCCTACCAATTCCGTATGAAGCTTGCCGAAAATATATTTGTTGTTCCCAGCTATCGATTACGCGATGTCGGAGCAACAATTGAAGCCTACGACGAACATTTCTGGAGTAATGGGCACTCCGTCAAGATGATGGTCTTCGACGACTCGAGTCTGCCGAATCACGAAAAATATTTCAACCGCCTGGCAAATACCAAAACCGTCAATGACGTGTTTTACGTTGGTCCTCGAGAGAAGGAGCAATTTCTCTCGTTTTTGAACAAGAAGCTTCGGGACCGGAAGCTCGAGACGTTGGTCCGAAATCTTTTCCGGCCCAGCTACGGCGGAAACCGGAACTTCACTTTGATGTACACGCTTGGGGCGTTCATGATCAGTGCCGATGACGATATGCGTCCCTATGCACTAGTGGAGGGCAGTCCCGAGTCACTGGGCCGCGATGAAATCTCCAGGGGACGCTTGCATAAGGCTGGGGACAATGGCTATCTGCAGAAGTCTTTTGACCTGCTCACCTCGTTCGATGATGTTCTCGGGAAACGCGTCCGTGAGGTGCCGGGAAATTATGCTTCTGGTGAATTCGTTCGGGATACCTCGATGGATCTGGAAACGAATGTTTCCTCCGAATTCACGACCGGGAACTCGCTATTGTTGCAGGAAGGAGCTGTCTCAAAGAGTGCCCAGATAAAAATCGCACAGACCTTTCGGACCGGGACAAATGATATCGATGCCCTCGATTACGTTTTCATGTACTTGCATGACGAGAAGCAGAGTCATTCGGAGCTACATCACGTTAACGATGTTTACGTACTCGACAATTTTCGTCCGGTCGTAACGAACAAGAACTGGCGAATCGATTGTGGTGTTGCAGGATACGATAACCGGCTTGGTCTACCACCATTTTTCCCGACCAGGCTGCGGTTTGAAGACTATATCTATCGACTTTGGATCCAGCAGAACGGTTTCGCGTCTGCCCATACGGATGCCGTCCAGACGCATGTGAAAAATAATTACATGCGGAATCCGCTGGCGATGGATGTTTTCAATGAGGAGATCTGCACGCTGTTAAAGAAAAAGATTAAAGCCAGCCTGGAATCGATGGATGATCTCTCAATCCAGTTCGGCTACCAGGGGGAAGTAAGCTTGCAGGATAGTGAGGAGATTCTCGAAAAGATCATCACCGTTCATCAACGCATTCTAAAAGCCGCTTCCTCGACAAAAAACGAGGAGCGAAAAAAAGCATTGATATTGTTCGCAGATAATCTGGCGCGTGCCTTTTATGGGTTTGAGCCTGATTTCTTTCAGCAGAACGTCTCCCGAATTGTTGATGACGTGGTCAGTCAGATTCATGCCTCATTGGAGATATGGCCAATGCTGATAGAAATTTGCTATTTTCATAAAGACAAACGGGAGTTCCCGCAGATCCGGATTGAGAACAAAAAAGTCAGGGCCAGAATAGGGAACGGCTCGAGAATCAGCTAGTGGATTCAATGCTGGGAATTTATTGATCATTTTATCATAGGCGGTGAGGGATGAGTGTAGTTACGTTGGCTTCGCTCGAACGAAGAGAACTGGAACGCCTTGCTCGGAGTCGAACTCGGGCGCTGGAGCGGGCTAAGAGAAGAGCAAAGGTCATCCTTATGTTATCAGCTGGAGGTTCCTACAATGAAATCAGCAAACGTCTAGGCTGTACCATTGATTACATTAGCTATTGGAGGGGACGGTTTAGAGACAAGCGACTAAGCGGTTTGGCTTCGCGTGATGATGGGGGCGGGCGGCGCCGCAACAGTGACCAGATCGAGGCCCGTATTTTGGAATGGACTAAGCGTGAGCCGACGGATGGGTCGACGCAATGGAGCAGTCGCCGGCTTGCCAGGGAAGTGGGCGCCAGTCAGTCGACAGTCAGTCGAGTGTGGCGGAAGTTTGAAATCCAACCCCCGAGTTGGCCCGTCCAGATGGCCAGCGATGATCCGGGGTTTGAGGAGAAAGTTATCGATATCGTAGGATTGTACACTAGACGTCCGGTGCACGTTGCTGCATTCTGCGTTGACGTGAAGAGCGCCGTCCAGGTGCTGGACCTTTTAGAGCCGTGCTTCCCGCTTTCTCCCGGCTACGCTTCTGGTGCCCTTTCACTCTATAATGCATTTACCGAAGCAGAAGAGGTGCTTTCTCCAACGGCTACCCGCCACCTAAGCAGGGAGTTCGTCGATTTCCTTGCACAGATCGTGATGAGTCAACCGGTTGGCCGCGAGTTACGAGTGCTTGTCACCAACTCGAGTGCGTATAAGACCACGAGAGCTTTTGAGTTCCTCGAGGACAACCCCTCTATTCGGATCCACTATGCCCCGACTTATTCCAGCTGGGTTAGCCAGGTCGAAATGTGGTTTTCCAAGATTCACCGCGATGTAGTCTCGCGTGGTGCCTTCATTTCAGTCAAAGGCCTTGGACGTAAGCTCATCCATTACATTCGTAAATACAAAAAGGACGCGGCGCCGATCCGCTGGGTTTATTAGGATCACACCAGAAAAAATCAATAGAGATAATTGTGATGGGAAGTCAGGGAAATGATTCGTCCTCTTCAGCATCGAAACAGTCCGACACGTTTGCTTTTATAATATCGAGAAGGATTTTCCCAACGGAGTGGAACCATCCCTTTCTGCTGAACAAATCGATCACATTCCGGATGAGTTAGAAAATCGACTCCCGGACTATTGCGTGAACGGGAATAACGCGTGGTTGGTCGATCCTGACGGAATGTGCAGACTTCATCGGGAATGAAAGACAAAATAATGCTACTTTACGCCGTCCCGTCGTTACCTCGGATGCACGGCGATAGCTCCCGGGATGGCTCTGAGAGGTTGCTCGACGGTCCGGAAAGCCAATGTAGCATAGGCTTCCAGCCTGTGTTCCGCTCGCATCTTTGAGCTGTGCTTTCTAGGGCAATCGATGATGGTGGCGGGCGAGCCGGCGGTTCCCGCCGACAAACTGCGTATAAACCTCAGGGTTGATACCTGGTTGAAAACCCTGGCTAAGATTTCTTGGTCACTTCGGGCCACAGATTGGAAACGTCCAAATTGCCGTTAGCCTTGGTCGGGGAACGTCTCTCCAAACATCGGGTTTCCGCTCTTAGACTGTTCCTTGGTAGCCTCGTCCTGGATGACATCCCAGTGCTCGACCAGAATTCCGTCCTTCATCCGGATGATATCCGCCGCAATCCAGTTGACCGGCAGCCCGAAACCCGAGAAACGGCCGTGGATGATGACGACGTCTCCCTCCGCTACGATTACTCCCGGTTCATACCTGAGGGTGGGCGGAATGCTCTTGATCAGGTTGAAGAGACCATCACGGCCCGGCTCAACGTGCGCACTGTGCTGAATGTAGTCGGGCGACCAGAAGCGCTCCGCTGCGATATAATCTCTCTTATTGAAGAGAGTGTCGAAGGCTTCCAGAACAATCGCCTTATTGCTTTCTGCTTTCGAATGGTTCACTGTAATTTCTGCCTTTCCACGAGATTTGTGATGATTAAATTCTAAAAAATGGCCGAGGCTTCACTTGAGGCCAGAACTCAGCGAGAGAGATACTCCTTTAGTTTCCGTGTCAAGAACTTTGGTGGTGAGGATTGGATAATCCGTGTATCCGAACGCCGTGGCGCCGTAGTAACCTTCGGGGCGCTGTTCGTTCAGCGGAGAGTGCAGCCTTATGCGTTCCACTAAATCTGGATTCGCAATATATTCTCGGCCGAAGGCGACGAAGTCTCCCAAGCCTGCTGCTATGAGTTCAGTGGCGTGTTCGGTGCTAATACCGACGTTCAAGATCAACTGGCCGTGATAGATCTTTCGAAAGTGATGAACTACTGCGTCGCCGGCCAGCTCAGCAATAGGGGTTCCAGCAAGATCGGCAAACTGTCTCATTAGGAATGCGTGGGAGAGATTGTAGGCGTTGAGCTTTTCATAGACGTATTCGCTTGTCGGCTCAAGATGGGACCATGCACCATGGAGGGACAAAAAGGATGTTTTGCCGTCAACTCGATGCGCGAGTTTGCGATCTTGCCGCCGGAAGTTGTTGGTATCATAACCCGAAGCAGAAGCAAACTGAAGGAGCTCATCGCCAGGAATATTGAGGTCGAGCACCCAAAGATGAATGCGGAATCCCTGGCGGCATTGGTGCTGACCTTTTTTACAGGGCTCAGTATGGAGAACAACCTAAGGTCGAGCCGGCCCTCGATCGTCCGCAAAGTCGACGATCTGATGAACATAGTCCGGACACTGTGATCAGCCACTCTCCAGACAAACGACATCGGTTCATCGACTCCGTTTTATTTCCACTGCAGCACCCACCGTGTGGCGAAATGATGGAATTCTTCAGTATTACGAAACTTCATCTTCTCTTTGATCCTGGCTCTATACGTACCGACCGTTGCTGTGCTGAGTTGGAGCACTTCGGCTATTTCACGTGTCGTACGGCCACGCCCGCTTAACTTCAGCACATCCAATTCGCGAGCAGCCAAACGATCGACCTCTCTTCCGCCGCGTTTGAGGCCGGCGCTAGCGATACGTTTCACAAAAAGTGATCTTAGATTTTCGGAAAGATACACCTCTCCTGCAAGCACCCGCCGAATGGCAAATAAGAACTCAGAAGCCGGTTGATGTTTTGTGATGTAACCAGTGGCACCGGCACGAAGAGTGCGCTCCGCATAAAGCGGATCGTCGTGAGGCGAAAGGACCATGAACGGGGTCCCGATCGAAAGGGCCTTAATGTTTTTGATGAGAGTCAGACCGTTTGATCCTTCCAACGTGGTATTGACTATGGCCAGATCCGACCATGTGTAGCGAATGAGTGGGATTGCTTGTTCAACACTTTGCGCTTCTTCACGTACCTGCATATCCGGCTGGTGATTAATCAGCTGAGAAAGTCGTTCACGAAATAACGGTTGATCGTCGATGATGAGGATGGCTTTCTTTTTATCACTCATGAGGTGCTTTCAGTGGAGGTTAGTGAGGCGCGCCGGAATAGCTCGTGTGGGTTGAACAACAAAGGACGATTCGCAGGCGCGATAGAAAACGGGATCTCGGCGCACCGAGAGGTCGGAGGGCGAAAGAATTCAGCGCTATTTTGGCAGGCCGTACCGCTTACAAAGTTCCAAATTGACCTCTAGCACGTTGACAAGCTTTTCCCCAGCCAGTCCACCAAACGGTGCAGAAACATTATTCTGCAAGATTTGCTCAATGTCTTTGCGGACATCTCCGGCATCATGCTTAGTGTCGTCAGCCCACTTGGCGGCTATCCGGTCCAATTGAAATTCGGCGTTAGCCAATGTGATGTGCGGGTCAAGTCCTGAGCCGGACGCCGTCACCAGGTCACCGGGAACGTCCTGAAGATCGGCATCGGCATGTTCCTGGCGCCACATATCGAAAAAATTGGACTGGATGTCTGACCCATCCTTAACTGGTTGAAGGGAGGTTTGCGGCTTACCGTCCGCTCCGGTCTGGGTGACCGCTGAAGGGAACGTACCGGGATGCGCTGTGGAAAAGTTCTCGAAGAATAGAACCGCTAAATCCGCCGCTTTCGGTTGAGGAGTGCTCGGATTTTCCTTAATCCACTTGGCCACTAAATCCGGGTGGGTCTTTGACCATGCATCCACATATTGGCCATGAGTGGGATCTGCATTGACCCAGGCTTGGGCGACCGCGTTGTGCATGTCGGCCCACTGCGCCACTAGGTGGGGATTGCCTTGGAATTTGTCTTGCTGAAACCACGCCTCAATATCCGGAGCAACCAGTTGCCCCGCTTTGGACCCGCTCTTGTACTTAACGATTGGTCCCAGCACGGTAGCCACGCGGTTGCGTAACAGGTAATTTGAGGCCGCGTAGGTTGAAGAGGCCGAAGCGGAAGCGTCGTAAGAGGCGGCCGAAGGCCGCGGCTGGAAGTATTCGTCCTTGGTAAACGGTTGGGCGATTAACTTCGAGCCAACAATCGAACCGTCTGGACCTTTTAACAAACTGCCGTTCGCTTGAAAGGGGAAAAAGGCTTTGCCTATTGCCCAGACAGTGAGCGGATAAACCCCGCAACAGATAATGATGGCCAAAACCAACAACAGAATGCTGCTTAATAAGGATCGTAACATAGGAATGCCTCTAAAATTGGTTAGATGTTCAGGCAACGAGGTGGAAAGCGACCATGATAAGATCGATTATCTTAATTCCGATGAAGGGAATAATGACTCCGCCGAGGCCCCAGATTAGCAGATTCTTGCGCAAAAGCGCGTCTGCTCCTAAAGGCCTGTAACTGACTCCCTTAAGGGCCACCGGGATAAGGAGTGGAATAATCAGGGCGTTGAAAATAACCGCCGAAAGGATTGCCGAAGTTGGCGAGTGCAACTGCATGATATCAATCCTCTTCAACCATGGCAGAGTGCCGGCGAAAAGCGCGGGAATGATCGCAAAATATTTCGCCACGTCGTTGGCAACCGAAAAGGTGGTTAGAGCACCTCGGGTCATCAAGAGTTGCTTGCCGATTTCGACGACTTCGATCAGCTTGGTAGGGTCGCTGTCGAGGTCGACCATATTTGCCGCTTCTTTGGCGGCTTGGGTCCCAGCGTTCATCGCCAGGGCGACGTCGGCTTGAGCCAAGGCAGGGGCGTCATTGGTCCCGTCTCCCATCATGGCCACTAACTTGCCTTCGGCTTGCTCTCTGCGGATGTAGGCGAGCTTATCCTCGGGCTTGGCTTGCGCGAGGAAATCGTCCACTCCTGCCTTTTTGGCGATGGTGGCAGCCGTCAGCGGGTTATCTCCGGTGATCATCACCGTGCGCAGTCCCATTCTTCTGAGGCGCTCAAAGCGCTCGCTCATGGCCGGTTTCAAGACGTCTTCCAAAACGACGATCCCGACGATTTGCGCGTCTTCGGCGACGACGAGTGGGGTGGCACCTTTGGAAGCGACACTTTCAACCAACGGGTCAAGTTCCGCGGGAACACCTGCGTTTTGGTCCTTGATTAGCTTTACAATGGCGTCCGAAGCACCTTTGCGAATCTTTCGGCCGTTCGGGAGATTGATACCACTCATGCGCGTTTGCGCAGTGAACGGGACGAACTCGGCGCCATCCGGAACATGCAGCGGAAGTTGGCCAATGGTCACCAATTCCTTGGCCTTGGTCTTGATACTTTTGCCTTCGGGAGTCTCGTCCGCAGCGGAGGCCAGAGATGCTAAACGGGCGACATCCGAAGCGGAATATCGGCCAATGGGCAGAAACTCTGTAGCGTGCCGGTTGCCCATGGTGATGGTGCCGGTTTTATCCAATAAAACCACGTCGATATCTCCCGCGGTCTCGACGGCTTTCCCGCTCTTGGCCAGAATGTTGGCCTGCAGCGCCCGGTCCATCCCTGCGATTCCAATAGCGGCCAGCAAAGCGCCAATTGTGGTTGGAATCAGGCAGACCAAAAGCGCAATCAAAGTCGGTATATCGGTTCCCAGACTGTGCAGGGGTTCCTGTAGGCCGAGATAGCTCGTCATATATTGCTCGGCATTTAGCGCCATGGGCCAGAGCGGAATCACGACGATCAAAAAGATCAAAGTGAACGCACTCAGGACCAGGGTCAGTGCGATTTCGTTCGGAGTCCGCTGTCGGATCGCTCCTTCCACCAGCCCTATCATCCGGTCCAGGAAGGATTCGCCGGCCCCGGAGGTAATCCGGACTATAATCCGGTCTGAGACGACGAGGGTCCCTCCGGTCACTCCGGATCGGTCGCCCCCAGCCTCGCGAATGACCGGGGCGGACTCGCCGGTGATCGCAGATTCATCGATGGAGGCGATGCCTTCGATGATCTCCCCGTCGCCAGGTACAATCTCTCCGGTTTCGATAACAACGCGGTCCCCGATTTTCAAAACGGTCGAGGTCACCTCCTCAATTTTATCTCCGCTGGTCAGCCGGCGGGCGATGGTATCTCGGCGAGTTTTCTTTAGTGAATCTGCCTGCGCTCTTCCACGCGCCTCGGCTAAGGCGGTCGCGAAATTCGCGAAAAGGACCGTCAGAAAGAGCCAGATGTCCAGCGCGACAAAATAGCCGGTTGAAACTTGGCTTTCAGATTTTCCTAGCAATGCCTGAATCAGATAGGCCAGGGTCAGGAAAGCGCCGACTTCCACCACGAACATCACCGGATTCTTCCACTGAATGTCCGGGCGCAACATAATCAAGGCCTGTTTCAAAGCCGGTCCGACGGTGCCGGGGGTCAGCAATCGCGTGGCCTGATGGCGACCTGGCGGCTTCGTCATCGCACCCGCGATCTGGATTGGTTTTAATACTTTAGCCATCTCAATTTTTCTTTCTCAGGATTTATCTATTGTGGATTCAGCCACCGAATGGAATCGGACCGAAATGTTCTGCCAGAGGCCCCAGAGCGGCTACTGGAAGAAAGAGCAATGCGCCGATGATGAGGATCGTTCCGCAAAGCAATAGACCGAAGGTTGAGGTGTCGTCACGCAAAGTCCCCAGGCTGAATGGAGCGGACTTCTTGGCTCCGAGACTCGCTGCCATGGCAATTGGTGCGATAATCGGAAGGAACCGGCTGATGAGAATTACCAACGCGGTCCCGATGTCCCACTGCACAGCAGTTGGAGACGGATTAGGATTGTTGTTCAAACCATAGGTAACTCCCAGCCCGTCAAAAGCTGAACCGTTATTCGCCGAGGCCGACGAGAACTGGTACATGATTTCGGAAAATCCGTGCGGACCAGGATTGTTGACCGCCTTGGTTCCCCAGTCGGTCGCCGAAAACAGCCCGGTTGGCATTAAGATCATGATCGGGTGAACCAGCAGCGCGATCATTGCGAGTTTCATCTCGCGACCACCGATCTTTTTCCCGAGATATTCGGGGGTTCGCCCCACCATCTGACCGGCGACAAATACGCCAACGATCAAAAAGAGCAGCAGGTTGATCATTCCCACACCCTTCCCGCCGTAAATGCAGTTCAACCACATGCCGACCATCGGCGAGAGGGCCGCGACGGGATTCAAGCTGTCGTGTTCACAGTTGACTGCTCCGTCGGTGACGTCCACGGTCAATGCTGAGAAGGTAGCGCCCGCCGAAGTGCCGAACCGCAACTCTTTACCCTCGAGATTGCCAAGATGTTGATCCACCGGCAATCCGGCCACGGTTGGAATGGTTACCAGGCGTTTTCCACTTGGTGCGTTGGCGCTGGGGATTTCATAGGTTTGACCACCCGGCTGTACAGTCAGTCCAGGGTTAGGCTTCAGCGTGTCGAAATAAATAGCCCAGACCACCGTGCCGATCATCAGCGCCATCATCACGGAAAAGATCACCACTGCATGCCGCAATCTTTTCAGCATTCGCCCGTACATCAGCACCAGTGAAAAGGGAAAAAGCATCATCGCCACGCAAGACAGGAAATTCGTTAGATCTGTCGGATTCTCGAATGGATGAGCTGAGTTCATGCCGTAAAATCCCCCTCCGTTGGTGCCTAACTGCTTCATGGGTACAAATGCTGCCAAAGGACCCACTACGATGGTTTGCTGTTTCGCTTGCCCGTTGTCCGCCGTCCCCATCGCTGTCGGTTCCAGCGTAGAGACTGGATGGGCGCTGGCAAAAGTCATCGGGGCGCCTTGCTGCAAGAAAATTAAGGCGAGGGCAAAGGAAACCGGGAGGAAAGTGTAGATGACAACTCTCCACATATCGACGAAAAAGTTCCCTAAGTTGGGATCGCTTCGCAGAGCCCTGATAATGGCGGTCAGACCGCAGAAACCGATCGAGGCGGATAGGAAAAAGTTCGCCAAACAAAAAAAGGTCTGGCTGAAATTGGAAAAATGCTGATCTCCGGAATAGTGCTGCAGATCCGTGTTGGTCATGAAGGAAACAACACTGTGAAAGATGGTACTCGGAGCGAGCATTCCGCGACCCAGATCGTTTAATGGCAAGAATGGCTGAAGGGACAGAACGATGTAGCCAAAGACGAAAAGAACCGTATTAAAAAGTAGTAATGCACCGGTATATTGCTTCCAGTTTTGCGGGCCATTATTTAGTTTGCTTTCGATCCACCGAAACGGCCCCCAGGGGCGATATCTTCCATCCATAATCCAGGAGAGATATTTGCTCAACGGGATAGCCAGCAGGGTCGTGACGATCAGAATTGAAATAGGTAATAACCACATACTTTAGTGCTCCTGGTTAAAGAGTTGAGGAGATTTGCTCAGAACCATTCAGGCCGAATCAGGGCCACGAATAGGTAGATAAAGAGAAATAAGGAAACGACCGCAGTCACGTAAATCATAGTTAGTTCCGCATTAAATTTTTTCGCAGGCTGCCATAAAAAGAAAGCATGCACCCATCGACACGAGTCCGAGGAAAAATAGTCCAGGAAGCCAAATTTCGAGCGCCATAATAGTGTAAATCCGCAGTGATTTAGTAACGACGATCATCCGGCACCCGGTGCCCGAACAAACGGCGTTAACATCCGGCCATTTCTAGCGAATGAGGGATCGCTAAATGAAGGCCACGTTATGGATCCGGCGGAGGAGGTGTTGCTAGATCCAGTGCCTGTTAATCCAGTGTTTTTTACAGCGCGAAAAGAGAGCTATTCTTGTGCCAACCGCACTGTTTAAGCTTCTAGCGGCGCCCCCGCGGGTGCAGGCGAGCGGAATGCTCATGAGCGAGATGATAGCGGGACGAAGGCACTCACTCGCAGAATGCGAGAATTCTATAAATAGAGGCTCGCAAAATGCGATCAGGATGGAATGTGTTGATCCGTTCACTGATCATGGTGTTGCTCAGGATAGGCGGAAACCCTGTCTTTGGCTTGCGAGGCGCTCAATCATTAGCGTGTGAGCGCGCCAGGAAGTTTCAATTCGTTTGTAAGGTACTCAAAACCACTTTCAAAGACGCAGATTTCCTTGGAGCGACCGTGATTTTGTTTAGCGCGACGTTGCCAGCTTCCACGCAGACCATCTGCTTATATTCTTCGTCGCCGAAATCGGACATTTGTTTTGCTTTGACCGCCCATGGATTCCAAACCACCGTTGAGGCCGAGCCGGTTTTTTCCACGCGAATTTTGCGATGGAGCCGGGAGTCGTGGATCTCTACCGGCTCGGCGGTGTCAAGATAGATGCGGTCGGTTTCTGAGCTAATCTGAACCGCCGCCCCGGATTCCAGCTTTGTCGTGAAGTTATCCACCTTGTCGATGTAGGTCGTTCCTGTCAGTCCGGTGATCCCAACTTCGGCGATATCGCCAATGGCAAAATACGTATGCAGACAGTTTTCAAAACTCAAATTCTCGGTCGGCGACAGATTGGCGACAGTTAGTTCCATGGTCAATTGTTCGGAGACAGTCACGGCGAAAGTTATGTTCTCTGAAGGCAAGTTAGCAGTCGGGAGGCGAAATCGAAGTGTCACGCTCCCATCTGGCGCGGCGAAGCTTCCCTCCCATTCCCATTCTGTCACTCGGGCAAAACCGTGACTCGGGAAGCCTTCGCGGGCGCCGAACCATGGAAAGATAATCGGTACGCCGCCGCGAATGGCTTTGCCGAGGGCGAATTGGCTAGCTTGGCTCATGAACAAAAGCGGTGGCTCGCCATTTTTCTGGAATCCCGTGACGTGCGCTCCGAGCAGATAAATTTCCGCTACGCTCCAGTCAGTCTGAACTTTGATTTTTGGTAAGTCTCCTCCGCCTGGAACGATGGTGACCCGTTCGGGAATTTCGTGTTTCTGCAGGTTCTCAAGAGTGGTGCCCTCTTTCATAGAAGTCTGGGAATGATTTTGCACCCTCCGGCTTAGGTTTCGCTAGCCACAAAAAGGGAAGAATCGCTGATGTTTGAGGAGGACGGAAATATTCCTTTTCAGGGCGCCAATCGAGTCATCTGCCAGTTTGTTTGCTCATCATGTTTTCATATCCGATGGACCCTGTTTCTCCTCGTCAACCTCCCAGTTAATATGTGCCTGATCGAGGCGATCGAGAACCGGATCGGCGTACGCTTTGCCAAAATAGTCCCATCCCCATTCAACAAAGGTTTCTATTTTCGCACGTGCGGTAGTTAGTAGTGCGGCGTGTACTCCGAGCCACGCAGCGAAAGCTACCGGACCTTGGAGTTCGTGGCGGTGCTCGCCCACTTCAGCCACAGCCGCGTTGCGCCCGATCATCGCCATGATTCCTTTGTCCAAGTAGCGGAAAGGCTGTGCTGGTTTCCCAGCGATGGCTGCGGCAATGTTTTTTGCGCACCATTTGCCTGACTGTTCCGCCACGGACGCGAGCTGCGGCAAAGGCTTACCGTCCGCGCCAGGGATGTTCGCAAAATCTCCCAGCGCGTAGACGCCCGGGTAATCCCTCACGTTAAAGTCGGGTTGTACATCAAGACGTCCACCATGCCCGGGCGAGAGGCCTACGTTGCCTGACAACTTGGAAGCTTTCAGACCTCCTGCCCAAATAACCGTGCGCGTCAGAATTTTAGTCCCGTCCGAGAGCAGCACATGGTCAGGGCCGACCTCCTTAGCGGCGATTCCGAGGCGCACTTGCACGCCACGCTGCTCCAGCATGCTTGCGGCGTATACTTGGGACTTCTGGGAAAATGCATTCAGGACACTGTGTCCGTGGTCGACCAAAAAGATTTGAGCTTTGCTCAGATCCAGGTCCTTATAGACATCTTTAAACACCCGATGGGTCATGTCGCCGATCGTACCGGCCAGTTCCGTACCGGTGGGCCCCGCTCCTACGATGACGAAGTTCAACGCTCCTTTGGCGATGAGCGAAGGGTCCCGATCTGCGGATTCCAAGACAGCCACTATTCGCGAACGAAGCAACTCTGCATCGTGAAGTGAGTATAGCGGGTAGGTGTGCTTGTCGGCCCCCGGCGTCCCGAAGAAATTTGGTTGTGAACCGGCCGCCAGCACCAAATAGTCGCCTTGGTACTTTTGTCCCTCAGCAGTTTCAATAGCCCGGGTCTTGAGATCAACCGAGACGGCTTCGCCGAGCTTTACATCTACGTTAGAGTGGTGCCGCAGCACACTGCGCAAGGAAAAAGCTGCGTTGCTAGGCGCCAACACAGCGGTGGCGACCTGGTAGAGTAACGGCTGGAACTGCTGGAAGTTGTTCTTGTCGATCAGCGTGATCCGAATATCAGGATACGCTGCCAGTTTACGCGCACAGTTCAATCCGGCGAAACCGCCACCCACAATAACGACATGATTCATATGCGGCCTTTTTTGCTATGGGCTCGAGATAAGGGTTGCCCGGTGCAACGCACGGTAACAGCGAATATCGACCGCACGCAACCTAATTCATAATCACCTTGAAATTCGGGTCCGTTCCAAACCCAAACCTGATACCGATCGTTCCAAATCCATCTGTCGCCGGACCTATGCGCACCTGCTTCTCAAAGCCTTGAGCGTAATGCCAATCACGGCGCCGAAAGACATCATGTTGTACTGAGGCTCTTTATGCGTTTCACTCGCCCCGAAGGACGAAGGGGCTGGAGGACTCAGCCCAGGTTTCAACCCTAGGACCGACCTCCCGGAGCGACGCGCCCTGAATGGGCGACCGTTTTCCGACCTAGCCTACGCGGGGCGCGCGTTGTCGAGGGTGCATTTCGCACGTCAGCTGAAATATGGAGGAGTCAGGCGAAGAATTAACTAAAAAACTTGATTCGCTTGGCTAGGTAGGCGTCAAATTCGCCTTTGACGCGGATGCGATCCTGAGGCCGTCCATGTCAGATGTCAGCGCTTGTGCATATGAATGTGTTTCACCTGAACAAATCGCGCTTCCGAAGAGTGCCGGGTTGCGCGGCAATTTTCGCGATTTTCTGGCTCGGGATGGTGGAGATTGAAACTGCTTTGCCGGCGTCGAATCGAGACCAGGTGGCTCCCACCTCGGACAGGCCCTGGGCTCCTCCCAATCTGCCTGCGTATGAAAATACATTACAGAAAGGTTCAGCCAAAACATTGGAAAAAGGCAGGGAATTAGTTGACACACGAAAAGAATACACGCTTGCGGACCTGATAGATCTGGCCGAGGAATTGAATCCGGCGACGCGAGTGGCCTGGCAGAATGCGAGACAGGCGCTAGCGCTCGTGGGGGTCAGTAAATCCGCCTATTACCCTTATCTGTCATTAGCGGCAGCGGGCGGTTACCAAAGATTCTTCGTTCCTTTTCCCAAGCTCCAGGTGAGCCAAGCCGCGCTTCAGAGAGCACTGGCGACCGGAGGGTCGGTACAAACCGCGGTGACCTTGAGTAACGGTGATCCTCTTCATTTCGATGTTCTTTATCAATCCGAGTTAACGATGAAATGGCTCCTGTTCGACTTCGGGCAGCGCGATGCGACCGTGAATGCAGCCAGGGAAGGTCTTCTGATCGCTAACGTCGCCTTCAACGCCACCCATCAACGTGTTGTGTTTCAGGTCAGCCAGAGCTTCTACGCCTACAACTTGGCGCGAGAATCGGTTAAGGTCGCCAACTCTGCTTCCGAGACGGCGCAGACGGTTCATTCCGCTGTAAAAGCTCGCGTGGAAAACGAGTTGGCAACCCAGCCGGAATATCTTCAGGCGGAGCAACAGCTCGCGCAAGCACAGTTTAATCTTGAAAAGGCGCACGGAGCTGAGCGAGATGCTTTCGTCGATCTGATGAATTCGATTGGATTGTACCCTTCCGTGCAAATCCGGATCGCCGATAACTTCGCCGGTTCAGTGGAACTCGACCTCGAAACGCCCCTGGTCTCACTCGTGATGCGTGCGCTCTCTCGCCGCCCCGATCTAGTCGTTGCGTTGGCCAAGGTCAGAGCCGCCGAAGACAAGATCAAAGCAGCCAAGGCATCCTATTTCCCCAAGATAAATGCGCTTGCGAACGTGGGTTATGGCATGGAAAGGACGAGTCTCGGCACCAACGCATTTGACGCTAGCGCACCAACCTTTGGCGCGGTTCTTGGGTTCGAGTTGCCGGTCTTCGATGGATTCCTGCGAGATCGATCGTTGCAAGCGGCCCGCGCAGAACTGCAGGCCGCCTCAGAGCAGCTCGAGCAAACCCGTGACGAAGCCGTTCAGCAAGTCTGGAAGAGCTACACTGATCTGCGCACTGCCATCCGCAGTGGAGCTGCTGCGACCGCTTTGCTGAAGTCCTCCCAAAGCGCCTACGATTCAGTGCTTGCTTCCTTCAAGTTAGGTTTCTCCACTTATACGGATGTCGTGACGAACGAAACGAAACTGACGAGCGCGCGAAATTCGGTCTACGAAACGCAATCTGCGATTCATCAAGCCGCCACCGGACTCGTTTACGCAATGGGAGAACTAGGCAATACCTCAAAGACTACCAATTCTACCCAGAAAAGATAACCTCACTTGAAGCCGCCCATAGATCCCTCCATCTCGAAATCTCTTTCCGCCACGGTCGGAAGACTATTGGCTTTGATTGCGGTGCCCTTTTTCGAAAGCTGTGGTTCTCCCCAGAAACGAGTACCGTCGCTTGATTTCTTTGGATCTTACTTTCCCGCGTGGTTAATCTCCTTGGCAGCCGGGATTGTGCTTGCCGTAATTGCCGGTGGGGTGGCACGAATCATCGATATTAGACCGTCCGGTCTATGGGGTTTCCTCCTGAGCGTCAGCCTTATCCTGATTTTCAGCATCACTGTCTGGTTCTGCTTCTTCGCGAGGTAAAAACATGAACACAAGTCCAAAAGCAAAACCTGGCCTGTCTACCGAGTCAGGCCGGAGCCAGGGTGGAGGGAAATTCAAGCGCTTCTTCGTTCTGATCCTGGGCTTGACCATACTAGGTCTGGCGGTTACCTTAAGCGTATGGGCGTGGGACCTCAATGAACGACATCCCCGGACCGACGATGCAGTATCCAGGGCAAACATCATTGGGATCGCGCCTCGCGTCTCCGGTCCAATCACTAAGATCAACGTAACCGACAATCAGTTCGTCAAGGGCGGTGATCTTCTCTTCGAAATTGATCCTGCAGACTTCCAACTGAGCGTTGACCGGGCGAAATCAGCTTTGGATGCACTCGATCAACAGATCGAGATCGCCAAATCGCAGGACGCTCAACTGAAATACCAGGTCAAAGCTGCTGAAGCGGGAGTCCGGCAGGCAACGGCGGAGCGAGATCAGGTTGCAGATACTCTAAGGCGTCTAGAACCCCTGTTACCTAAGGGCTACGCCACAAAAGAACAAGTTGACGAGGCCCACACGAAAGTCGCCTCCGCGGACGCCCAGGTGGCGCAGGCAAATGAGAAACTCAACCAAGCCAGTGTCGCTCTCAGCTCCCTGGCCACGCTGCAAGCCCAACGGCCCGGGACGGTCGCAGCTTTGGGAACGGCGCAGTTGGAGCTATCTTATACCCGGGTGTATGCCCCGTTCGATGGCCAAGTCGTCGGTCTGAACATATCCGAAGGAGCTTATGCGCACGCAGGAGTGGAGGTTTTTGCATTCCTCGATTCTCGAAAGTGGTATGTCCTGGCAAACTTTCGCGAGCGCGAATTACAGAATATAGGTCCCGGGATGAGGGCCGAGGTTTATCTCTTATCGAATCCCGATCGACGTTTCGAGGGAATCGTCCAGGGGATTTCGCCGGCGGTACAGTCCCAGGAAAATAATGTCGAACTCAAGGGGCTGCCATTTGTAAAGCGAGATCTTAACTGGGTCCGGATTGCCCAGCGATTTCCCGTGCGGATCGAAATCGAAAATCCTGACCCTAAAATTTTCCGGATGGGTACGACAGCAGTGACGACAATCGTGGGCTTCACTCCAGCTCAAGGCGCTAAATAAGAACGATGCCTGAGAAAATTGCGAACTACGCCGGAGGAACTGACAACGGCGGGGTCTCATTTCCAAGCATGTTTTGGGACAGTCTCAAACCGTTCCCGGGACGCAGTCGGATAACGCTCCGGTTGGCCGCCGCCTGCACTTTGGTCGTCTTAGTGACTTATACCTTTAGGACGCCGTTCCAGGACCTGATGCCCTTTTTTGTGCTGTTTATAACAAAAGAGGAAAAAGTAGCCACGGCTGTTACTGCGCTGTTGGTCCTATTCGCAGCGACCCTAGCTATTGCGGTGGCAATACTACTCTACAAATGCACCGGTGACCGCGCAGAGTTTCGAATTCCCGGCATCGCATTGGAAATCTTTATTGGTATGTTCCTCTTCCGGGTGCTTTCAATCGGAGCGGTCGGATGGATCCTCGGTTTTATCGTCGCTGCTTCGCAGAGTGTGGTTTACCTTTCTCCCAGTCCAGAGGAAACAGTCCACCAGTTTCTCTGGCTCTGGGTGGCCATTGCGTTCCCGGTTGCGGTTGCCTGGTTGGCCAATCTACTACTTTTTCCCGTCTCGCCCACCCACTTGCTTCAGCGGGAATTCGTGACAGGATGGCATGCTGTTTCCGCCGCAACGCAACAACTGGCCACCAATCAAACTTCAGCGGGCGCACAATTGCTTCGCCCGCTGGTCAAGGGTGGGCCGATCCACTTGCTCAAACTTTTAAAACTTTCGTTGATCGAGTCCCGTGTTTTACACGGAAAACAAGCTGAACTGACGCGCATGATTTTAAGCCTCGACAAAATCACGAGGCTACTCTTTTCCTATGCTAAGACACGACTGAAGTCGGCGGACGCCCTCACCATCGCTTCCGGGGAGACAGCGATTCTAAGCGGATTGAAAATGGAAGCAGAGTCCTTCCAGCAGGAATTCAAAGCAGGCTTTTTTCCGTCAGGTACCGCGACACGGCCCCCAATGGGAACCGCCGAAAATACTGCGCCGCAACTCCTGGAAGCCGAATACGCATTACAAGATCTTGTTGGCGGAGATGCGGAGTCTGAGAACCACCCTCAGAAAGCCGCAACCCGACGTAAGCGCTCCCTTTTTGTGGCAGACGCTTTTAGCAATCCGAAGCATGTGCAATTCGCGATTAAAGTTACGTTGGCGGGAATGATCGGCTACTTCTTTTACACGGCAAGCGACTACTACGGGATTCACACCGTATTTTACACTCCTCTGATCATCGCCCTGGCCAGTACTGGAGCGACCATTCATAAGGGATTTCTTCGAATCGTCGGGTGCATTATCGGAGGTGCTTTGGGTCTAATTTGCACCATCTGGGTCATCCCGAGATTCGAGACTCTTGGAACATTTCTCTTCATCGTATTTTGCGTGCATGGCCTGGCGGCATGGATCTGTGCTGGCAACGAGCGGATCTCATACGTGGGTCTTCAGATTGCGCTGGCGTTTGATCTCGGGTTCCTTCAAGGATATGGGCCACCTGAGAACATTGACCCGCTTCGGGACCGGTTTATCGGCATTGTGATCGGTATCTGCATCGCGACAACCGTTTTCGCCTTGATCTGGCCTGAGAGCGCCGACTTGAGTGCCCGCGACCGACTTGCCGCTTGCCTCCGAACGATTGCTCGCTTGCTACGCGTTGGGCGGGAAAGCAATAATTCTAAGAACCAGAGTTCGCAACGGGAGCAAGTGGAGCTTGAAATAGCGTCCCATCTTTCTGAGGCCAATTCATACGAGGAGCAAGCTGCCTTTGAAGAGCTGATCGATGGGTCGGTAGCCACCGCAGGACCGAAGCTGGAGGATGCGATCGCCGCGACAGAGGAAATTTATGTTTGCAGCCTGGCTTGGGTGAGAGAACAAAGATCAGGCCAGACAATACCGGAGGGGGAGCCAAAGGTTATCTCAGAATTTGCCGAACGATTACCAAATGCGGTGGAAGCTTGTGCGGACCGGATCGATTGGCACCAACGGCAAATCGCTGCTCAGGATCAAACGCCGGTCGAATACCTCATTGAGCGACCGGTCTTTGATAGCGGTAAAAGGGGAGACAGTCTCGAAAAACTTGTTAGTGCCGTAACGGAACTTCAGGTACTGGTCTCGACGCGAGTACGCTCGTAAATGTTGAGTTTTCTAGTGCGAACCGGAGGTTGGCGAGTGCAAATGCATGATATCAATCCTCTTCAACCATGGCAAAGTGCCGGCGAAAAGCGCTGGGATGATCGCAAAGTATTTCGCCCGGAACGTCAATCGGAACCGTTGCGTCGTGAGATCCTCCGTCCCCTGGTTGCTTCCGGACACTCGCGACTTCGCTCAGCGCTGGTCGTACTCGTCGTGGCGGCGCCACCAAATGCCGCCCGTCTCTTCGTTGCGCCCTTTGGGGGCGCGGTCGAGCCACTGGTACATGCCCCAGAGGCCGTCCAATCCGCGCGCATAGGTGGAATAGGTGTGGTAGACGACGCCCTCCTCGAGTACAAACGCGCTCATGCCAGGCCTGTCGCGCGAGTACGTGGCCGCGTCGGTTCCGGTCATAGCTGCGTTCTGAGCGACGGGCTCCGGGACCTGCGTTGCATCCATCGCGTGGCCGCCGCGCTCGTAGTTGTATTCGACGCCGCCCTGGCGCTGTTGCTCCTCGGTGAACGAAACGTTGAAGTCGAAGTTGAAATCACTGCCTAGCGAGGAGGCCCAGGGAAACCTCCACCCCATCCGCCGCTTGTACGCCTGCAGCTTCGCGAGCGGTGCTCGCGACACCGCCGAAAGTGTGACGTCGTGGTTCGCCAGGTGGACGGCGAAGCCGTCGAACCCGTCCGCGATCGTCGAGCAGGTCGCACACCCCGCCGTATAATCGGGCCCGAACATGTAGTGGTAGACGAGGAGCTGCGAGCGCCCTCGAAAGAGGTCCGCCAGCGAAGCACTCCCTTCATCGGTCTCGAATAGGTACTCCTTGTCGACCCGGACCCACGGCAGTTCCTGACGTCGCCGCGCCAGGTCGTCGCTGTGCCGCGTTAGTTCCTTCTCGGCTTTCAGCAGCTCGAGCCGCGCTGTCAGCCACTCTTCACGTGTCCCGGTCATCGTTCTTCTCCCCCTTGAGCGTCCTTCGTTGTTCCTTCAGTTCTCGATGCGATATCTTGGTTGGTGGTCATGAGATAGGTTACTATCGCGCATTGAACGCTGGGAGTGACAAGTGTGGCGGGATTCAGATGGCTTTAAAGAATCTCGCTGGCGGCGGTTGAGACAATAATTACGGCAACTGGTGCAAAGAGCGGCCTGCTCTTTGAATCGGGTGTTCATTGCTCAAAACTTGATCGAACGGTCGTTAATGCACCGGCTCGCAAATAAGTACTAGCTCGTTTGAATAGTAGAGAAACATCCTTTCGAGCGATTGCAGCAGCTGCAGACCCGACGGTAACTTAATCCAAGCGACCCAACTCATTACGAAAAGAAGTATAAAGCTTTATGGATAAATACGTGAACGGCGCAAATTTCTTCACTATGTCTAGAGAGCTTCCCAATAGGCATGGTAAGCGTCCGATGACAATCGACGCTCCACTCCATGTCCAATCCTGTGACCATGGGGATGAGAAGGCATTGCATCAGTTGCTGAGCGAAGTGAGCGCTTGGCCGGACGTCGAAGAGGCTCCACGGTCGCTCGCCGGTCCGGAGACAGCATCTTTCCAGGTAGCGGAAGACGTGGCAACCGCAGACCCTTCGGTTTTCATTGGCGCGAGGGAGTTCGCGCGAGTCCTGTTCAATCCACGAACAATCTACCTCAGTCTGCCTTTGAGCTGCGCTCATTGGGCAATTATCCGGGGCTGGGCTGAGCCGCATTGCGCGTCAAGATCCGGCTTGATACCGCCCGGTATCATGGTCGTTTACACACCACGTGACGAACACGAGGTGACAGTCTGCCGATCGCTGTTCTGGATCTCTTACAATTTCTCACTTAGCGAGCGGCGCAAGAACTCCGCAGAATGGAAAGGGGTCTGGTTTGGCGCCCTGCAACCCAGCAAAGTTCAGAAGGAACTCGCCGCCGTGAGTTGAGCTACGAGAAAAACAAACCTATGGACACCGCGTGACGAACACGAGGCGGCCGTTTGTCGGTCACTTTTTTGGGCTTCGTACAATTTCTCGATGGCCGTCACGGCAAAGAAATCGGATATAATTGCGCCAGGAAGGGCTTAAAGTCTAAAGGTTAGGCTTTTCCGTTTTTGATTTCTCTTCTGTCTGCGGTTTCTCGCTTCTGGCCTTCTCTTCCGCTTTGGGCATGTCAACTGCAGGTTTAAGCGGCTGCACATTTGGCTTTTCTATCTCCGCCTGCGGCGGTGCCTCTTTTGATCTGTCAAACTCAACTCTCGGTTGTATACCTTTTGACTGTTCCACGTTTGCTTTATTGACGGGCTGTTTGCTTTCACCGCTGTCGCCTTTGCCGGGACGATGATGACGATCTCCGCCGGCCTCATGACGGCCGTGCCAATAGCTATACGGATGCCCTTCATAATCACCTTGAAATTCGGGTCCGTTCCAGGGATGGCGGCTCAAGCGCCTTTGCTCCGGAAGCCTTCGGCGAAGGTGGGTTGCGCATTGCGAATGTTGAGTATAGCAACCCAACTAAATTGGTATGGCGGTCAACTGCATCGCCGACCGTATACAGTGGATATGAAAATTATTGTA
>Ga0210390_10001326_pt1 | contig 23941 bp, 23 predicted proteins | sample IncBWH11OmetaG_FD_161050 | JGI IMG/M metagenome (GOLD analysis project Ga0210390, IMG submission 161050) | Forest soil microbial communities from Barre Woods Harvard Forest LTER site, Petersham, Massachusetts, United States - Inc-BW-H-11-O ... | reverse complement strand
GTGGCAACTGCTCGCTGTTCGAACGCCCGAAATCCTGCAAGGTGGTCGCTGGCGACGTCAGCGAAGACGGCTGGTGCAAAGCCTTCGCACTCGTGGATTAATCAAATAAAAATGCCGCCGGCATCCCCTGGGATGTCGACGGCATTGCGATCGCTTCTTGCGAAATATTTTTTCAGGCGAACACGGAGTGATCAATCGACCCGTCCGGCACCACATAGCCATAGCGGGTGTGAGACGGCTCCGGCCCCGCCTTGTCGTACTCCGCCCTCATCATGGCAAACCGGTCGCCTTTCAGCTCCAGCATCGCTTTCTTCGGATCGATATTATAGAGCCGCGCATTGTTGCCGGAAAAGATCGCTGTCTTGACAGGGCCTCGGGCATCACCGAGCGGGGCGAAGCCGTATTTCTTCTGCATCACCTCGGGGATTTCCAGGCGCCGCAAGCCTTCGATCTGCCATTGCGGTCCTCCGGTCCAGAGCGCATCGGTACCCCAGCAGACACGGTCGGTGCCCATTCCCTTGATCAGGATGCCCATCAATGCCGCGCAGACGTTCGGCTCGGCCACCAGCGTCGTGGCGAACAACTGCCCGACATCGCCATAGACGTTGTTGACGCCGTACTGCGCCGGAATGTCCGCGAGATCGCTGGTCCAGGCGATCCGGCCAGTGCGCTCGAATTCCGCCAACGCCACCTTGGGGTCGCCGCCAACGTGGCGATAGGCGGAGTGATAAATGATGAAGTTGAGCTGTGGCCAGTCCTTGGCGGCTTGGCCTACATCAGAGACGTCAACGAAGCCGCGCAGATTGGGAAACTGGTGTTCGACGCTCGGCGCGAACAGCCCTTTATGAACGCAGACATTCTTGATGCCCGCCTTCACCATCTTCTCATAGCCCTTATAGGTCACTTTCTCGTCGTCCATCCGCCATGGATAGCGGCTGATCTCCTTGTGGGTGTTGTCGCCGATGGTATAGCCCTTGCAAGATTCCGGATTCAGCGCGAGGCCGGCATCGAGGTTCTCGAGCCAGTTGGGCTGCCCCGGCGTGAAGATGCAATGGGCGAACAGCCGGCGCGAACCGGCTTCGTCATTGACGCGTTTGCGTGCATCCGCCATCTGCTGGTTGGTCAGGAACCAGTCCCGCTCGATATCAGACGGCGCCGAGGAGATCAGGGCGATCTTGGTATCGCTGTCGAGAAACATCTCTTTTTTATAGTTGTTGAACTTCAGATCCTCGATCGTCTGCTCGTGGTCGGCGAGCTGCTTGTTCCAGCCGGCCTTGCCGACAGCCTTGCGCATTTCGACAAAGCCCGTGATGCGGGTGTCGTCGCGCAGGAAATGCGTGTGCATGTCCATGATGAACTGGTCCTTGAGCGAGTCTGCGCGCTCCTGGGCCATGGCCGGCGTCGCCGCTTCCGCCTTGCTTACGCTGAACAGCGGTCCATAGACTTCGTTCATCGCAACAAAAGATGCGGCCATGCCGGCTGCGGTCTGGAAAAACCGGCGACGATCCAGCCCCTGCTTGCCGCCGAGATCATCAGCCATCGCCAGCATTCGTGACTCGACCTCGCGTTGCCGTTCGTTTTGCGGATCAGGATAAAATTCGTCGCTGGAAACAATCTGGGTTGGAATAGGCGTCTTGTGCTGAAGCAGTTCAGACGGCATCAGCGCGGCAAGTTCTTCTTCTGTTAATTGGTTGCTCACGTCTTAATCTCCCTTTGTTTTATGCGTCGCCTGCAGGTGAATGCCCCCTCGGAAGATACGAACATTAGGCCTGCTCTTTTCGGAGGCAAGCTTGCGCACGATCGCACCTGTCAGAATGGCGTGATTGAATAAGATGAAAGAAATCGGCTCTTGGAGAGCTGGGTGCAACGCACAAGGATGCCGCATTTGGTCCCACCCGGATTAGGCGTTGAGCCGGTTTTTCAGAGCACCAAAAGTTGCAAATCTATTGACTTGGCGTGCTCTCACCCTTCTAGAGAATGCAATGGGCCTGGCAATCGCGGGGAAGACAACCATCAATGGCTTTTCAACGGAATCTGGCGATCCTCGCGATCCTGGCTCTAACCGGATGCAGCGGCATGCCGAATATTTCTTTGCCGGCTGTCGCCGACAGAAACAATTATAAAGGAAAGCCGCTGAGCGCGGTGACAGCCCGGCTCGGGAATCCAACTTTCATGCAGACGATCAGCGGGCAAAAAACCTATTCTTGGCGTTTGGGCACAGGGATCCAGCAATGCCTGGTCAGTGTCGTGATGGCCGGCGATGTCATCGAGTCCTATAACACATCGGGCGACTCCCCGATTTGCGGACCCTACGAAGCCCGCCAAGAATCGTCCGGGTCGGAATAATCATGTCTAATCATCATTTGAAGACCGAAGGCGCGCGAGTCCTTGCCGATCTCAATACACTCCGCGCCCTCGGTGCCTACAAGACCGGCGTGCATCGGCCGACTTTTTCCGAACCGCATCTGCATTCGCTGCAATGGCTGGTGGGAAAACTGCCTGAAGCCGGTCTTGCGGGCGAGATCGACGGCATCGGCAACGTGCTGGGCACGAGCGCGAAAGCGGGACCGAAATTGCTGGCCGGCTCGCACCTGGAGAGCCAGAATTTCGCGGGCTGGCTCGACGGGCCACTCGGCGTTATCTACGCGCTCGAAGCGGCGCGCGTGATCAACCTCGACCCCGGCATCGATGGTGCGGTGGAAGTCGCATCATGGTGCGATGAGGAAGGCCATTTCGGCCATTTTCTGGGCAGTCGGTCCTATGTCGGCGACGTCACCGAACACGACATCGACGCCGCACGCGACCGCACCAACGCCCGCCCGATGCGCGAGGCGTTGCAAGCGGCCGGTCTGGCGGGCCGCCCACGAAAGATCGCCGAGCGCGGCCGTCACATTGGATATCTTGAAGCCCATATCGAACAGGGACGGACGCTCGAAGGCTCACACCTCGGCATCGGGGTTGTCACGTCTATCGTCGGGATCTGGCAATATCAGATCACCTTTACCGGCGAGCAAAATCACGCGGGCACGACGCGGATGAAGGATCGCAGAGATGCAGGTCTTGCGGCTGCGAGATTGTGCGTCGTCATCGACGATCGCTTTCCAACAGTGAGCGGCCCGCGAACCGTCTGGACCACCGGCCGCATCACGCTCGATCCCGGCGCTCCCAGCATCATTCCCGGCCGCGCCGAACTGCTGTTCCAGATTCGCGACGACAACCCGGCCATCGTCGAGCGTCTCGAAGCGCTGTTGCGCGAAATCGCGACTGAGATTGCTGCGGCGAGCGGTTGCAGCGTCGAGGTCGAGCGCATCCGCACCGGCAAGCCCGCGATGATGGACCAGAATTTTCAGCGTGCGATTGAGGAGGCCGCATCCGACGTTGCCGACGGCAAGTCCGTTCACATGCCGAGCGGCGCCGGCCACGATGCCCAGGTTCTCGCCACGATCATGCCGGCGGGCATGTTGTTTGTGCCCTCGATCGACGGCATCAGCCATCACTGGAACGAGAATACCGACGACGCGGATATCGTCAGGGGCGCCGAGGTATTTGTCGAGACCTGCCGACGGTTGCTCTCGAGCTGAACTGGTCGAAAGTTTCGCGAAAGCCGGCCTAGCCAGAAAGCTATTTTCCTTGCCAGCGCGGCGGGCGCTTCTCGGCGAAAGCCTTCGGACCTTCGATATAGTCGGCTGACGCGATCATCGCGCGCACGGCGGGATATTCGCGTTGCGCGATCATGGCGTCCGGCAGTGCCACATTCAGCCCTTCCAATACCGCCTGTTTAGACGCGCGGATCGACATCGGGCTGTTCTGGCAAATCTGGTTTGCCCAGCGCTCCGCCGCCTGAACCGCTTCGCCCGCAGGCACGACCTCGTTGACAAAACCGAGTTCCAAACCCTCCCGCGCGGAGACATGCCGGCCGGTCAGGATCATGCCCATCGCCCGCTTCAACCCGATCTGACGCGGCAGCCGCTGCAGGCCACCGGCCAATGCCGCCAGGCCGACGCGTGGTTCGGGCAGCGCAAACGTTGCATTCTCCGATGCAATGATGAGGTCGCAGGCCAGCGCGACCTCGAAGCCGCCGCCCATCGCCACGCCATTGACGGCCGCGATGATCGGCTTGTCGCAGTGGAAGCGCAGCGTCAGTCCGCCGAAGCCGCTGGAATTCCAGCCGCGTTCGCCGCCCGCGGCCTGCCATTTCAGGTCATTGCCGGCGCAGAACGCCCTGTCCCCCGCACCAGTGACGATCGCCACCCATTGATCGGGATCGGCGGCGAAAGCGTTGAATACTTCGTGCAGCTCGAAATGAGCGGGCTTGTGCAGAGCGTTCATCACGGCCGGACGGTTGAGCGTCACGACTGTGATGTGGCCGCTGTGCTTGACGTCCACAAATTCAAAACTCATTTTGGACCTCCTTCGGAAACGTTCCTCTTTTGTGTTGTGACGCGTCCGCTCTTTTTCAGATGGCGGCGTTTGCTTCGGGCCCTTGCGAGAGTCAATCGCTAGGGCTGAATGACGTTGCAGTTGGTGCGTCCGGTCATCACGCAATCCTGCATCTTGCTGGCCGCCCTCAATTCGTGCGCCAGCCACAGTCCAACCACCAGCAGCACGGCCGCAATCGCAAGCCCCGCCATCGCCGGCGTGTTGTTTTGCCGTGGTTCACGGCTTTGCGACTTGGGCTTTGCCGGGCTGAGGTTTTCAGCCTTGAAATTTTCAGCCTTGGGGTCATTCATGACAGGACCTTCTTCGTTTTTCCTGAGATCAATCAAGTCTGCGGCGCCCCCAAGGAATGGCCGCCCAAACCCGCTCATGAAGATAATACCATGCAATCTTCGTGATGATCTCCATACCGGCGATCGAGCCAGCGATCTCGACCCTTCCAGTGAAAAACCAGCTGATCGCGAAGGTGTCGAGGGTTCCAAGGGTTCGCCAGCTGATAGCCTTGAGAACCGACCTTGAATGCGTTTCTGCCCCGCGGAATAAAACCACCGGCGCGCTCCTCTATTATTGATGTTGAGCCTATCATGTGGCGGCAGTCGTCCGCTCTGCGGTTGTCATGCAGCCGAGGCAAAGGCCCCGGCGATTGCGCATGACCGGCGATTGGCGAACTCCTTGATTTGGCTATCCAATTGCTTGCCCGGCGCGGCGCCAATCTTCCTGCCAAGCGGGCAAGCGATGGAACGGCCGGCGCCAAAAGCAATGTCAGGGATGGGCTTTCGAAACGTTTGCGGCAAAACGCGCGTAGTTTGGCATAGAGAATGCCGAAAAATGGCTTATTTCCATTCTGACGGTTGGGCCGAACGGCTCCCGATCGGACGTCGACTGGAAACCTGAACCTGCTGGTGCGCTTTTGATTCTGACAACGGCCTTTAACAATCCGGAAGCTGCCGGCTTTCGCGGCAAGCGAGCGATAACGTAAGTCGATGCTTCTCCTCGAATCCCTCCCGACGGTCATTGGAACGGCGGCGGTTGCACCGGCATTGCTTATCCTGTGGCTCGTGGTCGCCGCTGACGAACGGCCAGGACCGCCGGCCAAGGTGTGGACTGCCTTTTTCCTCGGCGCGGCCAGCATTTCCTTGCTTGGGCTGATACGCACGCCCTTTGTGGCGATGCTGTCCGCTCCCGAAAATCCGTGGATGGCACAAGCGCTGCACTCGCTGTTCGGCGTCGCGCTGCCGGAAGAGAGCGTCAAGATCCTGGTCATTGCGCTGGTGTCGGTGTGGCGAAGGCCGTTCACCGATCCCATGGACACAGTCGTTTACGGCGCCGCCGCGGGGCTTGGTTTCGCGGCCTATGAAAACCTCGCCTACCTCGTCCAGCACGCCGACATGTGGCAGTCGCTGGCCGCGCTGCGCAGCATTCTCACCGTCCCGTTCCACGGCGCGCTCGGAATCATCGCCGGCGCCTATCTTGCGATCGCACGATCCGGCACGGCGCTCGGCGCCCACCGCCACAACCGCGACTGGGCCCGCATCATGAGCCGCATCCTGGTGCTGGCGGGCCCGGTCGGATTGCATGCCGCGTTCGACTTTCCCCTGCTGACATTGCAGAAAAATCCGGACATCGACAACACCACCCGTTTCATCCTGGGCGCGGCCAGCATTCTGATCGGCTTCTCCTCCATAGCGTTTGCCACGCGCCTGGTACGACGGGTGGGTCGTCATCACGCACCCCGAACCGACCTCGCACGCGAGCGGCTCAGTCAGCTCCGGCGAATGTGGGCATTGCTGGTGATCGGCGGCGGCGCAGGTTTTGCCGGTCTTGTTTTCGTTCTGACCTCGATCCATCACTGGCTGCTAAACCCCGATCGCAACGTGACACTCGTTCTCGTTCCGATCGGCCTGCTTTCCATCCTGATCGGTTTCGCGCTGCTCGTGGTCACGACCGCAGTCTATTTTCTGGGCCGCGAGCGCATCCGCACCCAAGCATCGAACCTGTCGTCCCTGCCCGGCCAAGGTTGACGTTATAAAGGCTGACCCAGTGGAGTGGATTTGACATTCGCTGCCCGCCTAACATTCGCAGAAGTGCCCACCGAGAAGGGACGCGAATGTTAGAATCGGACCACAAGCCCGCCGGATGCGCTATATTCGCGCCGTCACAGAAGCACGTCATTCTGATTGGAAGCTGGATCGTCTAAGCGGTACGGGAGATTTCAATGACCCACGACAATGTCGAGTTGCCGACGAAAATGCGCGATGCCGTTCGCGCGCACTGGAAGGCGTTTCTGATCGAAGGCATTCTTTTGGTCATTTTTGGATTGGCGGCCATGATCGTGCCGCCGGCCGCCAGCCTCGCCGTAACCATCCTATTGGGCTGGCTGTTCCTGATCAGCGGCATTGCAGGTCTTGCGCTGACCTTCTGGGCGCGGGAAATGCCGGGTTTTTGGTGGTCGCTGATTTCAGCCGCGCTTGCCGTCCTTGCGGGCCTCGTCCTTTTGGCCCAGCCGGCGCAGGGCACACTTACCCTGACCATCGTCGTCGGCGCTTATTTCCTCGCCGAAGGTGTCGCCACCATCATGTATGCGCTGGAGCATCGGCGCGAACTGTCGGGCCGGTGGTCATGGATGCTGATCGCGGGTCTCATGGACCTGCTGATTGCCGCCATCATCATCACGGGTTTGCCGGGATCAGCCCTGTGGGCCATCGGCCTCCTCGTCGGCATCAACCTGTTGTTCGGCGGCGCTACCTTGATCGGCGTAGCGCTCGCCGCACGCAACGTCTAGCAGCCGCGGCAGATGCTCTTGATCTTGCGATCGAGCTCGGCATCCTGCTTTCTTTCGGCTTCCGCGGCGGCGGAATTATTATTCTCCGGCGGCACCTGATCGGCCCGCGGCTGGCGGTGCCCGATGGGCGCAGGCAAAGGTTCTGCCCTTTTGGTTTGCGCGACCGCCGCCGAACCGATCGTCAGCATCAGACATGTGGCCGTCACCAATAGTTTTCGCATCTGCTTTTTCCATGTTCGACGCACACCGCCCGACTCCGGGTTCCGTTGAAAGCGGGTCACCGGCCCGGCGGGTAGAGATGAACGTCACCGCAATAATCCACGATACGATAGCGGGTTTCAGCGGCCTGTTCACGATCTGCGGAAAAAGATTTTTCGACGGAAAGATAGTTCGGGCCGGCCGGAGCCTTGCCGTGACCGCCGGGGATATCGACCACGAAGTCCGGCTGGCATAGCCCGGATACCCGGCCACGCAGCGCGCGCATGATTTCCTGGCCTTTCGCCAACGTCGTTCGCAGATGCGAAGTCCCCGGTGCGAGATCGCCATGATGCAGATAATAGGGTTTTATCCTGCATTCGACGAAGCCGCGCATCAGCGCTTCCAGGCTTTCAGGATCGTCATTGACCCCTCGCAGCAGTACCGACTGGCTGACCATCGGAATGCCGGCATCGATCATGGCGGCGCAGGCCGCGCGTGCGTTCGGCGTAAGTTCCCGGATGTGATTGGCGTGCAGCGCCACCCAGGTCGTGGCGCCCTTGACCCTCAGGGCTGCAACCATCTTCTCGTTGATACGCTGGGGCTCGGCGACCGGCACGCGGCTGTGAATGCGGATGATCTTGACGTGATCGATCCGCGCGAGGTCCGCCATCACCTCGGAAAGGCGCCGTGGCGACAACATCAGCGGATCGCCGCCGGTCAGAATGACTTCCCAAATTTCCGAATGCGCGCGGATATAGGCCAGCGCGTTGTTATAAGCCCCGTCCGAAAGCGTGGTCCCCTTTCCCGGCCCGACCATCTCGCGACGAAAACAAAACCGGCAATACACCGCACAGACATGCACGAGCTTGAACAAGACCCGGTCGGGATAGCGATGCACGATGCCGGACACCGGCGAATGCGTCTCATCGCCGATCGGATCGGGTTTCTCGTTGGGTTGAGCCACCAGTTCCTCGGGGCTCGGGATATATTGCCGCGCAATCGGATCGAGCGGATCGTCCGGATCGATCAGCGCCGCCACTTCGGGCGTCACGGCAATCGCGTAGCGCGCTGCGACTTTTTCCAGGGCCGGAATATCCGCAACCGGCACAAGACCGCGCGCGGCCAGTTCCGCCGGCTCACGCAAGGTCGTGACGGGTTTAAAAATGATACTGCTCATGCTTCTCCAGTCAGTGGAGTCCAAACCACCTGATCGACCGACGCTGCGCCGCTTGCCAACATCACCAGCCTGTCAAAACCAAGCGCAACGCCGCTTGCCTGGGGCATAGAGGCCACCGCGGCGAGGAAATCCTCATCCAACGGATAGCGTTCGCCATATCGGCGCTGTTTTTCGTCCATTGCCTGCGTAAAACGACGGCGTTGCTCGGCTGCATCAGTCAGTTCACCAAATCCATTCGCCAATTCCACACCGCAGGCATAGACCTCGAAACGCTCGGCGACGCGTGGGTCGGATGAGGCCACACGCGCCAACGCCGCCTCCGGCAGCGGGTATTCGTAGAGTAAGGTAAGGCGTCCCTGCCCCAGATTTGGTTCAACGTATTCCACCAATATTTTGCTGAAGATGTCCGACCAGGTGTCGTCGGCGGCAACACGAATCTTGGTAGCGGCCGCTGCCGCGAGCTTTGTCCGATCGCCTTCGGCCCCGTCTACAGTAGCGAGCAGGTCGATGCCAGCGAACCGCTCGAATGCCTGAGCTACCGTCAACAGCTCGGGCTCGGCGAAGGGATCGGCGTTTCGCCCCCGAAACGAAAATTGCCCGATTCCGGTTGCCTGCGCCGCATGCGCGATCAGGACGACGGTATCGGCCATGACCGCATCATAGGCCGCGTTCGCCCGGTACCATTCGAGCATGGTAAATTCGGGCAGATGCAGCCGGCCGCGCTCGCGGTCCCGAAACACCCGGGCGAATTCGAATATCCTGGTCTCGCCCGCCGCCAGTAACTTCTTGCAGGCGAATTCCGGCGAGGTCCGCAGATACCGCGTCGCGCGCTCGCCGTCAGAGGCGATGAGTTCCGTGCGCGGGGCATGCAAATGGGTCTCGTTGCCCGGCGAGATCTGCAGAATCGCTGTTTCGACCTCGGTAAAGCCTTGCTCGTCGAACCAGGCCCTGACGGCCCGGGCAACGGCGCCCCTGGCGGCCAAAAACGGCTTGATATCGGTGTGCCGGGCCGCAGACCACCACGGCGACATGTTCTTGTCCGCAACCATCAGTCAATCGCCTTGTCGGGCCGCAAAACGCTAGCTTCGAGGCACAAAATCAGTATGTTGCAGCCCGAAACCGCCCCCGACAGCCGCCAGGGACAGCCCTGCCAGGCACGATTCCGGGCCAGAATATCAGGAAAAACAGCTTTGAAAGTCATCGCCAGCTCTATTCGCAAAGGCAACATCATCGAGCAAGACGGTAAGCTCTACGTCGTGCTCACGGCCGAGAACATCCACCCCGGCAAGGGAACCCCGGTCAGCCAGATCGAAATGCGCCGTATCGGCGACGGCGTGAAGATTTCGGAGCGCTACAAGACCACCGACCAGGTGGAAAAAGCGACGGTCGAGGACACGAATTTCAATTACCTTTATGAGGACGGCGACGGCTTCCACTTCATGAACACCGAGAATTACGATCAGGTCCAGGTTTCCAAGGAAATCGTCGGATCGTCGGCACCTTATTTGCAAGAGAACATGACTGTGAAGCTGTCGCTTCACGACGGTAATCCGGTCGCGATCCAGTTGCCGCAGCGCGCGACGCTGGAAGTCGTGGAAACCGAACCGGTCACCAAGGGACAAACGGCGTCGTCCTCTTACAAGCCCGCCGTCCTGTCCAATGGCGTCCGCACCGCCGTGCCGCCGCACGTCGCCGCCGGCACGAGGATTGTGGTGATGACCGAAGACGGATCTTACGTCGAACGCGCCAAGGACTAAGACAAGGATTAAGGTCAGAGTACGCAGCATGCGCCGGGGGGCGTCACAGTGGGATCGGGGGCCAGCACGTTCGCTGCTCGTCTACAGCTAGCCTTCTTTTTGTTCGTTGCCGGCGTGAACGCGTTGGCCGCGGACGAATTCAGAAGCCCGGCGATCTCTGCCGCGCGCGTGGACTGGCGCGCAGCGCTTGACCAACTCCGCACCGAGATCGGAACCCACCCCTCGGTCGTCCCGGCATTTACGTTCGCCCGCCGATATCGACTGGCAGCGTCAGACCCGCGCTCGCTGCCGGCTTTCGTGCAGCTCAACGCGACCACCTCCCAAATCTTCACCGGGATCGGCCGCAGCACGATTCCGGTTCTGCTGCCGGTCGACACCGCGGCCTATCTTGAGGCGCGGTTGACGGGCACGCCCGAAAATCTCTCGCTGGCGCGCTTTCAGGCCGACTTTCATCCCGCCGACGTGTTCGAGGCAGGTCCAGCCGGCTATGACGCGGTATTTTCGCTCGAGCCCGGCGCAGGCAGCGACATGCCGCGACGCATCTTTGCCAAGCCGGTGGAAGTCCAGATCACGGGCTCGCTCCTGACCTACGATCTCAATGATCCCCTTGGCGGCAAAGGCGAGCCGGTCAAATCGCTGGCCGCGCAATATCCCGACCTGCGCCGTTTCATCCGGGAAGGTTACGTGCGCTATGCCTTCACGCGCTTTGGCGTTCCCTACGTGGTTTCGATCCAGTGCCTGGACAGCGTGGCAAAGGCGAAACGTCTAGCCTGTCGCGAGGCCTATCCGGTCGCCGAGCGATTCCTGAAAGCGCTGCACGTCGTGGGCGGCCTGCCCTCGCGCCCGCGGATGGATCTCACTCCGGAAAGCGTCGAGCGTCCCTTCATTATGTCCCCGGATTTCACCTACCGGCCGCCCGGTGACATCGTGGCCCATAGCGCATCGCGCAAGCTGAACGGCCGCGTCGACTATACCGCCTACTCGCAGATTCGCTTTCCATTGGAGAAGGCGCCAGCTTTCGCCCATTCGCAATCCTTCCGCCCGCGCAAGAGCGACAAGTTCGACGAACTTGCAGTTGGTCCGACCAGCTATCCCTGGCAGGACAATTTCTGTGAAGCGCGCAGTTTCAGCGTCGGCCAATGCGCCAGCGGATTCGGCCATCAGGGTCAGGACATGCGGCCCGCTCTCTGTCCTCCTCACGATGACGGACCGGAGCATTGCGACCCCAAACAAAGAGCGGTGGTTGCGGTCCGCGACGCCGTCCTGATCCGCGAGCCGAAGCAGCAGGCAGCGACGCTTCAGATCAATACCCGCAACGAGCACATACGTTTCCGCTACATGCACATGGACCCGTCGGCGATGGATGCCGACGGTGTTCTGAACGGCCGCCATGTCGGGGAAGGCGAAAAAATTGGCGTCGTTTCCAATTATCTCGACCGCCCCAATGGCACCACGCGCCACCTGCACTTCGACATTCAGGTGTTCACGCGCGACGGATGGTTATGGATCAATCCCTATGTCACGCTCGTCTCCGCCTATGAGCGTCTGATCCACGGACGCGGGCGCGAAGTCGGCCCGCACAGTGTAGCTGCCGCCGACGTGGCCCATGCTCTGCCTGAGGACATGAGCCGTCGGGACATGGAAGAAGGCAGCGAGTAACGCCGTCCGCCCTGGTGGCGTTATTCCAGCATAGTCGTGAGTTGGGCGCCCTCATCCGCCACAAATACGGCAATCAATTCGGCCGGCTCGGTATTGCTCGCATTGGCCGAAACCAGATGCGTCGAACCCGGCGGCTCGAAGAACGATTGACCAACGCCAAATGTCTCAACCGGACCGCCCCCAAGCTGGGAACGGATCTCGCCCTTCGTGATATAGGCGGTCACCGAGCCCGCATGACGATGCGCGCGGCTAAAACCCCCGGGGCCGTAGAACACCCGCACGACCGTCACCCGTTTGCCGGGCACGTTCGGCAGAGCGTGGGAAGTGATCACTTCGACCTTGTCGAGCGGTGAACCCGCCGCGGCCGCGCTACTGATGCAGAGCGGCGCCAAAACACCGGATATTTGGTCCATTGTCAGCGGCAAGGTTTTTCCAGCGACCAACGCGCAGGCAACGCCGGCCACAGCCGCGAGCAAAACCGGCCGCTTATGGGGCCGTATCGACAAGGGTGATGTCATCGCCATCGATATCATGATCATTCCTCCCGATTGTTGTTTGATCCACCCACTTATGAAGCTTTCGCACTAACCTGAGCCTGCCGGGCCGGCGGCCTCCAGCGATAGGCGACGCCAAACCGGTTCCAGACATTGATCGAGGCAACGGCCGAGGTCAGATAGGTCAGTTCCTTGTCGGAAAATTCCGTGCGCGCCTGATCATAGACTTCGTCGCTGACGCCACCCGTCAGCAGCGTCAGCGCTTCGGTCCAGGCCAGCGCCGCGCGTTCCCGCGGGGAAAACTGCGGCGCCTCACGCCACACCACGACCAAATTGAGCTTGTCGACGGACACGCCGAGCCGCTCGGCCTGAAGGATGTGATGCTGCACGCAGAAGGCGCAGCCGTTGATCTGCGATGCCCGCAGCTTGATCAGCTCGAGCAACGGCTTCTCGATGCCGGCCTTCGCGGCAAGACCGCCGAGCGCGAGAACGCTCTCGTAAGCGTCCGGCGCCAGCGCTTGAAAATCGCTATATTCCTTGCGGGCATGTGACATTCTAGATCTCCCATGTTATCAGTCTTCTTATTCATTATAAGAGCACTGATATGATGCGCAAGTCTGCCAGTCGCACGAAGTCGGGATCACGGGAAAAACAAGTAGGACGGCAAAAATCCCGCCGGCGCGAAAAGCCCTCTGCCGAGGTTTCGGCTCTGCATGGCGTCCGGCCTCCGCCGCCGGGCTCCGGCAAACGCGGCGAGGACGGCCACATCGCCTATCTGCTGCGGCAGGCCCAGGCCGCGACGCGGCTGACGCTGGAGCGCGCCCTCGCCGATCTCGGGGTCACACAACCACAATTTGCCGTTCTCACCATGCTCAACGCCTATCCCGGCCTTTCCGGCGCCGACGTTGCCCGCGTGGCGCTGCTGACACCGCAAACGGTCGGCGTCATTATTGCCAACCTGGAACGCGACGGCGCGATCCAAAAGACACCGCATCCGGTGCACGGCCGGGTATTGCAGTGGACGCTGACCCGCCGCGGTTCGGATCTGCTCGACCAGTGCCGCCGCCGTGTCGCCACCGTGGAACGGCGCCTGATGACTGGATTAAGCGCCAAGGCGGAGGTCACGATCCGGCGCTGGCTGTCCAAAATCGCCGCAGATCTGCACCGGGATGATTGAGGCTCCCGCTGACTTGGCTCTGCCGGGGCAAGCTCGGCGCGGTTAGACTGGCTGGATGACACAGCCTGATTCCCGAGGGGTGCCCACACGCCGCGCGCTGCTCGGCTCGGGTCTTGCCGCCGGCGCCCTGTTCGTCGATCCCCTCGCCGCCTTCGCAGTCGTCCCGCCGGGCTTTGAACAATGGCGCGACCGATTTCGCGCGCACGCGCTGGCGAAGGGGGTTTCGGAAGCGACATGGACGCGCGTAATGGGCCGCATCGAGCCGGATATGTCTGTCTTCAGGGAACTTCGGAACCAGCCGGAATTCATTGAAGAGCTCTGGCAATATATCAATCGCCGGGTCTCGGACTGGCGCATCGTCAACGGCCGCGAGGCGCTCCGAAAAAACGAGGCGCTGTTCACCCGGATCGAGCAGGACTATGGCGTCGAGCGCGGCACGCTATTGGCGTTGTGGGGCGTCGAATCCGCCTATGGCGATCCGCTGGTGCAGCAGAACCACATGCGCCCGATATTTCCCGCGTTAGTGGCGCTCGCCTGGAACGAGCCGCGCCGCCGCGCCTATTGGGAATCCGAACTGATCAATGCGCTGCGCATCGTCGATCGCGGATGGAGCACGCCGGAGGAAATGCGGGGATCGTGGGCCGGCGCGATGGGACATACCCAGTGGATGCCGGAGGTCTGGCTCAATGTCGGCATCGATTACGATCATGACGGCCGGGTCTCTCCCTTCGGCAGGCCAGACGATGCGCTCGGTTCTACCGCGCGCTATCTCGTCAACCGCGGCAAATATCACCGTGGCGAACATTGGGGCTATGAAGTCCGCGCCAATGGTGCCTCATCCCACGGCAATCGCAGCTACGCGGCATGGGGCAGCGCGGGCGTTGCGCGCGCCGACGGCGCGCCGTTCCCGCAGCCCGACGCCTCCGCGCAACTATGGACGCCGGTGCCGGGCGGCCCGAGTTTTCTATTGGGACCGAATTTCTATTCGGTGCGAAGCTATAATCCCGCGATGAACTACGCGCTCGCGATCTGCCATCTCGGAGACCGCATCCTCGGCGGTCCGCCCTTTATCCAGCCGTTCCCCGGCTCCGAGCGCGCGCTGACGCTCGCCGAGGTGAAGGAGATGCAGGTCCGCCTAACCAAAGCAGGCTTTGACACCGGCGGCACCGACGGCCGCGTCGGCAATGACACCATGCAGGCGGTCCGCGATTATCAGACCAAGATGGGGCTTGAGCCGGCCGACGGTTATGGCGGCTTGAAGGTGCTGGCGCGGCTGCGGCAGGGTTCGTAAGCCCAAGGACGGTCCGCGTTACCTGATCACCGCCGGCCCCTGATCGGGCACGGCGACATCGAGCACACGCAGTTGCACGCGCTCGGTGCCCTGCCAGCGATCGACCGCGAGCGACCCCGCCACATGCAGGACCTGGCCGCGATGAGCGGTCAGCGCGTTACCCAGTTTCTGGCCGATCGAGCGAAACGCGATGCCGTTGACGATCGCGCCATCGCCCGACTTGAAGCGCACGCGCAAATGCGCCTGGCCGACCTCGTCGGCATACACCAGTTGGTGCGAGGGCAGTGCCAGCACCGGCTCGGGATTGCCGCTGCCAAAGGGTCCGGCGCGGTTAAGCGTTGCAGCCAATTCCGTGGTCACGCCGCGCGCGCTAACCGCGCCGTCGACGAAGATTTCGTTGACATGGCGCGACTGCGCCACGTCGTGCGCCAGCGCGCTCTCCATATAGGCCCGGAACTCGGCGAGTCGTTCTTTGCGCAAGGTCACGCCTGCGGCCATGGCGTGGCCGCCGCCCTTCATCAAGAGACCATCATGAACAGCTTGCCGCACCGCCTTGCCGAGATCGACGCCGCCGATCGAACGGCCGGATCCCGTGCCGATGCCGCCGGGCTCAAGCGCAATAGCGAAGGTGGGACGCGAGAACTTGTCCTTCAGCCGTGAGGCGACAAGACCCACGATGCCCGGATGCCAACCCTCCGAGGCTGTGACGATCACCGAACCCTTGTCTTCTAGCCCAAGCGAGGCCAGCGCTTCGGCTTCGGCCTGTGCTTCGGCCACCTGTTCGATCACCCGCCGTTCGGTGTTGAGCCGGTCGAGCTCGGCCGCGATCTTTGCTGCTTCCGAAATATCACCTTCCAGCAATAGCCGTACGCCGAGATCGGCGCGCCCGATCCGGCCGCCCGCGTTGATGCGCGGCCCCAGCATGAAGCCGAGATGCCAGGCTTCCGGCGGGCCGTTCAGCCGAGAGATATCCATCAGCGCGGTGTGGCCGACATGGTCGCGCCGGCGCATCGCAATCAGGCCCTTGGCGACGAAGGCGCGATTGAGCCCGATCAGCGGGGCAACGTCGGCGACGGTGCCGAGCGCCACATGATGCAGCATACCGAGCAAATCCGGCTCCGGCATTTCGGGCGTCCAAAATCCCCGCGCCCGCAGTTCGCGATTGACCGCGACCAGCGTGACCAGAACGAGGCCGACGGCCGCGAGATGACCAAGGCCCGAGAGATCGTCCGGCCGGTTCGGATTCACCAGCGCCTCGACGTCAGGCAATACATCGCCGCACTGATGGTGGTCGATCACCACGACCGACATGTCGAGCTTGCGTGCTTCCACGAGCGGCTCAAGGCTGGTGGTGCCGCAGTCGACCGTCACCAGCAGCGTGGCACCCTTCCCTGCCAGCGTCCGCACCGCCTCGACGTTCGGCCCATAACCCTCGAAAATCCGGTCGGGAATGTGGATCAGCGGATCGAGCCCGCAGTGGCGTAAATGCCAGGTGAGCAACGCGGCAGACGTAGCGCCGTCAACATCGTAATCGCCGAAGACAGCGACCTTTTCACCTCGCAAAGCCGCATCAGCGATGCGTTTGGCGGCAGCCTCCATCTGCGTCACGGTGTAGGGGTCGGGCATCAGCTTGCGGATGGTCGGATCGAGAAAGTCCTCGACCGCGTCGATGTCGACATCGCGCCCGGCAAGCAAGCGCGCCAGCATTTCCGGCAATTGATAGCGCTGCGTAATCGCCAGCGCCCGGGCCGCTCCGCGCGGATCCAGCCGGTCGCGCCACAGCTTTCCGGTCAAGGAATGCGCGACACCGAGAAAGGCCGGCGGAGCCTCGACGGGCAATGCGGATGCGGGGAGCGTCATGATGCCTGTGAAAGATAGGCGAAATCGCCCGAGGTTCAATGATTCGCGCGTAATTTGCCCGACGGGCAAATCAGCGACCGCACTGCCGCATTGTTTTCAGGGCAACCGACTGTCCCCGAGTTGATAGACGTCGAGACCGCCCGACGTCTATCAACTCGGCCGCATTTTATGCCTTGGCCAGGGCCTGTTCCAGATCGGCGATGATGTCGTCGACATGTTCAATACCGATTGACAGCCGCACATAGCCTTCCGTGACGCCTGTCCGGAGCTGTTCTTCCTTCGTCAGTTGCGAGTGGGTCGTTGTGGCCGGATGGATGGCCAATGAGCGCGCGTCGCCGATATTGGCGACATGATAGAACATCTTCAGCGCATCGATGAATTTGCGGCCTGAATCCATGCCGCCCTTCAATTCGAAACCCAGCAAGCTGCCATAGCCGCCCTTGAGATACGCATCCGCGCGCCGCCTCGCCTCGCCCTCCATCTTCGATGGGAAGATCACCTTGGTGACCTTCTGGTGTCCGGAAAGATAGTCCGCCACCGCGCTCGCATTCGCGCAGTGTTGCCGCATCCGCAGCGCCAGCGTCTCCAGGCCTTGAATGAACATGAAGGCGTTGAACGGCGACATCGCCGCTCCCACGTCGCGCAACAGCGTCACCCGGGCTTTCAGGATATAGGCTATCGGGCCGAGCGGCTTGACCGCCTCCGTCCATACTGCGCCGTGGTAGCTCGGATCAGGCTTGTTCAGCATCGGGAAGCGATCGGCGTGCTTCTCCCAGTCGAACTTTCCGCTGTCGACGATGATGCCACCGATCGAGGTGCCGTGGCCGCCGATATATTTTGTGGTGGAATGCATGGTGATCGCGGCGCCATGCTGGATTGGCCGACAAAGGACCGGGCATGCGGTGTTGTCCATGATGAGTGGCACGCCAAGTTGTTGCCCGATTTTCGCGACTTCCGCGATCGGGAAGACGGCCAGCTTCGGGTTCGGCAACGTCTCGCCGTAGTAGCACCGGGTTTTCGCATCGGTCGCGCGCCGGAAATTCTCGGGATCGGCAGGGTCCACAAACCGGCACTCGATGCCCATCGTGCTCAGCGTATTCTGGAACAGATTCCAGGTGCCGCCGTAAACATCGGTCGAGCAGACGAAATTGTCGCCCGCATGACAGATATTCTGGACCGCAAACAGCGACGCCGCCTGCCCCGAGGCGAGCGCCAGTGCGGCAACCCCTCCTTCCAGCCCGGCGACGCGCTCTTCCAGCACCGCCTGCGTCGGATTCATGATACGCGTGTATATGTTCCCGAGTTCCTTGAGCGCGAACAAGTTGCTCGCATGCTCCGCCGAATCGAACTGGTATGACGTCGTCTGATAGATCGGCACGGCTACCGCATGGGTGGCGGGATCGGCGCGATAGCTTCCGGCGTGCAGTACGATGGTCTCTGCGTTATGGCTTTCGGTCGGCATGATTGCTCCGCATGGCTGAATATTTGAAATGAGAAAAATCGGACGTCTGATAATTTCAGGTCTGCGCTATTTCGGCGCAGATGCAAGCTCTGGGTCGGAAATCAGGTCGCCGGCCACGCTTCCCGAGGCCAGCGAAACAAACGCAAGGTCATTGGCGCGCGAAATATGCGCTGATATCAGTGGGTTCACGAGCTTGGCATGAGTTAATGGCAACATGTGGCCGGCCGCCGGGAAATGATGCGCTTCCGCTCCCTCTATGAGTGAGGCTAGCCGCCCAGCAATGCGCTGCGTCATATATGGCGACAAGCCACCCGAAAGCAGCAGTGTCGGCACCCCGATCGCGGCCGCGGCTGACGTGACATTCTCTTCCGCAAGCACAGCGGCAAAGTCATAGGCTACCTTCTCGACGCAATCCATCATGCGGAGCCGCGCCTCTGCGGAGAGCTGCTCGGCCGGTCCCGATCCATTCCAGTAAGAAGTGAAGCGGTCGACGGCTTCCAGATTCATTCCGTCCCAGAGATCAGCGAAGACCTTGCTCGCCAGTTGCGCGAACAGATCGTAAAGGCGTCTGTCGGTGGGGCTTTCCTTGAGCAGGGTCGGAAGCACCGGCTCAATCAATGTCAGGCTACGCACACGGCCGGCGAACCGCGAGGTCGTTGCGATCTTGAAGGCGATCGCGCCGCCGTAGGAGTGGCCGACCAGGTGGAGCGGCCCCTCCACGCCGCCAATGGCGGTGCCGAGGTGTTCAACTTCCTCTGCGAGTGTCAGCGGCGGGTTCGCGGGGGCTGGCCCGCTGCCGTAACCGGAGATGTCGGGAGCAATGACCCGACAGAAGTGGCCGAGTTCGGCGATCAGTTTCGCCCATTGACGGCCCGAGCCGAGGGAGCAATGCAGGGCAATTACAGTTCCGTTCTGATGCTGAATATTCTGCTGAGTATACGAAATGGTCATCGGATCATTCCTGATTGTGCTTCGCCGCTCCGGGCGTCGAAGAGCCCGGAGCGGATTTGTCGAATCAATCGAACGAGGGATTATTTTCGGGTGATGACGACCTCGAGATATTCGCTGGGCACGACCATCGTCGCGTCACCCGACTTGTTCATGCGCACGATCAGAGCGTAGAGGTCGTTATGGAGGTCCTGTTGGGCGGCGGCATCGAGCGCGGCAAAGGCCTTCAGCACCGGACCGTAGAAAGTCTTGAAGACTTCAAGGAAATGTTCTGCCGACTTGTAGCGGAAGTTGAAGAAGCGCGGCTCCGCCTTGATTGACCCGGCCTGGCTGCCGAACATCTCATCGAGCGCGGCGCGGGTGCCCCATAGCGCCGGCGACTTCGCGCCAGCCGGCGGCGGCGGCAAGTACTTGCCGAGAGTCTTGAAGACCTGACCGATAAAGCCGTCCGGAGTCCAGTTCGCGAGACCAATCCGGCCGCCTCGCTTGCACACGCGCATCATTTCGGAAGCCGCCTGGGCCTGGTTCGGTGCGAACATCACGCCGAACGTGGAGACGACCGCATCGAAGGAGGCGTCGTCGAACGGCAGCGATTCCGCGTCGGCCTCCATGAACTTGATCGACAATCCGTTGGCGGCTGCGCGCGCCCGCCCGGATTCGAGCAAAGCCGGCACGTAATCGGTCGATGTCACATCGCACCATCGGCGAGCCGCGGCGAGACTGACCATGCCGTTACCGGCGGCTACATCAAGCACCTTCGAGCCGGCGCGGAGATCCATCGCTTCGCAGAGCTGCTCGCCGACGATTTGAAGCGTGGTGCCTACGACGGCATAGTTGCCCGAAGACCACGCCACCTGTTGCCGGCTCTTCAGGGCGGCAAGCTCAGGCGTGGCGGTTTGTCGCACAGCGGTGGTGGTCGTCATGTGGTCTCTCCTGTGAAGGATTTGCAACGCGGTCCTGCCGCGGTGAACCGACAATGGCGGTGCACGGACCCAAAGACTCTGAGACGAGCTTGAGTTTACCCCTAGACGAGCTTGATTTTCTCCTGAGCTGGCCGGGATGATGCTGTGAGATTTCATTTTGAGAACCAGAGACTTGATGCGGAGCGCCGCGAGCTGGTCTGCGCCGGCGAAAGCGTGCCGATCGAGCCGCAGGTTTTCGACGTGTTATTGTATTTGCTCAAGCATCGAGACCGCGTCGTCGGCAAAGACGAGCTGTTCGATAACGTGTGGGACGGCCGCATCGTCTCGGAGTCGACCCTGACGAGCCGGATCAACGCCGTTCGCCGCGCCATCAACGACACCGGCAAGGATCAGCGGCTGCTGCGTACGGTCGCGCGCAAGGGCTTTCGTTTTGTCGGCGAAGTGACGGTCGAGCAACCGGCCACAGCGCCCCTGCCATCCCCGGATCGCTCTGCACATCAAGACGGCGAGCCGCCGCGCCTGGCGCTGCCCGTGCTCGACCGTGCCGCTATCGCTGTCCTGCCGTTTTCCAACCTCAGCGGCGAACCCGAACAGGAGTATTTTTCCGACGGCATCAGTGAAGATATCATCACCGCCCTTTCGAAGCTGCGGTGGTTCTATGTTATCGCGCGCAACTCCTCCTTTGTGTACAAGGGAAAGTCCGTTCACCTCCAGCAGATTGCCGACGAACTCGGCGTCGCTTACGTCGTCGAAGGCAGTGTGAGGAAAGAGGGCGAACGGGTGCGGATCACAGCGCAACTCAACGAAGTTGCAACCGGCAGCCACATCTGGGCCGAGCGATACGACCGTGATCTCGCCGATGTTTTTGCGGTCCAGGACGAGATCACGGAATCGATCGTTGCCGCGATCGAGCCCCAGCTATACGCGGCAGAGAGTTTCAAGGCGCAACGCAAGGCGCCTGACAGCATGGATGCATGGGACCTCGTGATGCGCGCGCTGTCACACCATTGGCGCGTCACGCGGCAGGACAGCACCGTCGCCCAGGCACTCCTGGAGAAAGCCATCAAGATCGACCCGCAATATGGGCAGGCACTCGGCGTTCTGGCCGCCAGCCACACGTTCGGCGCCCATATGGGGTGGGAAGACATGGCGGTGGCAATCCCAATTGCAGAGCGGGCATCTCTTGCCGCCATACACGCCAATAGCGAGGATGCGTGGGCGCATTTCGGACTGGCCGGCGCGTATCTTCACCGGCGCCGCTTTGACGATTGTCTTGCCGAATTTGAACTGGCGCTCAGGCTGAACCCCAGTTTCTCGCCGGCGCGCGGTTATTACGGCGTTTCGCTCGCTTACTGCGGCCGGTGGGAGGAAGGCGATCGCGCTGCACGCCATGCGCTGCGGCTAAGCCCGCGGGATCCCTTCGCGGCGGTCTATTATGGTGTCGCCTCTTATTGCCAGTTTGTCGGCGGCAACTACGAGGAGGCAATCGAGTTGGCGCGCGAGTCGCTGCGCCTGCGTGCCGACTTCGTCGGCGCCCATCGTGTGCTCACGGCCGCCGCCGCGATGACCCGACAACGGGAACTGGCTGCAGCATCCCTCAAAGCCCTGCTCTGCGTGCAGCCCGGTTTGTCGCTGAAGTGGCTGGCTACGGAGATGCCCTTCAAATCCGACAACGAACGCGACCAATATCTGGCAGCGTTCCGATTGGCGGGACTGGAGTAAGGTCGGGTTTCGACGCGAACACTTCGATCGGCGAAGCACGGCGGTCAATGAGCCCTCCGCTCTCGTCTCACGCACAATCACGCGTTTCTGGAGGAAAAATCATCCGGCTCTGAAAGTCTCCGCCGTCCCGAACCTGCATGCTGCAAAAAAGCAAAGCAGAATATGGAAGGCAATCGTCGATGACCCTGTTAAGCCACAACTCCGGTCATCCCGGAACATCACACGTTTGGAAGTACGCCGGCTTCATCTACGGATGGTTTTGTAGCCAAATCAATGAACTTGTAGCCGCCTTTCTTGCCCGCCGCGAATACCAGGCGACGTTGGGTATGCTGCATAGCTTGAGCGATCGGGAACTGAGGGATATGGGCCTTCATCGAGGTCAGATAGGACCAGCTCTGGACGAGGCGGCGAAATATCGCGCGTCGAGACAGAAGCCCAGTCGTTGAAGCGAAAATTCTTATGAATTGCCTGCACACGGGTTCGATGACATCTCGTAGCGACCTCACCGGCCTCACGATGCAAGTCGTGTACGACGAGCACACGCTAAATTACCGGTGCTGCAACCCAGCGTCTGCGACGGATACTCTTCGAACATGGCGCGGTAATCGTGAGAGAATCGTCCGAGTTCGATAAAACCCTGTCGTATCGCGACTTCGCTAACTGTCGTTTCCTCGGGAGAACTCGCCTTTAGGATCGAGTAGACCGTGCACAGCCGCTTCTGGCGCAGGAATGTCACAGGGCCGATTCCAACAATTTCATGGAAGGCGCGATGCAGGCTGCGGCGGGACAGACTGAGCCGAGAACAGATCTCCGATATATGCAGCGGACGATCACCGGTTTCCCGCAGATAGCCCTCCACCGATTGTACAAGCTTCGTGGCCGAAGCCAGATGGCCACCTTGATCGACTGGAATCGATCTGCTGATTGTCATGGCCATGTATTCGACGATCGTTCGCCTCCAGAATTCCGCCGCGCCTTCCGACAGAACGCCCGCCTGCCGCGCGAGATGGTGAGCAAGCCGTGACAATCCCTGTCCTGCAATCAGGCCGACATTCGGATCTGCCCGGAATCGATTCTTCTCCTGCCAGTTCTCCGCATCGCTCAACCAGGGGTCCCCACCGAAGATCTGCGGTAGCTCACGCGGATCCAATCGAATGACGGCATAGGACGAGCCACCGCAGTGAACGCCATGGTGATCGGCCCGCGGCGGTATCACAACGATATCTGCCGGCAACATATCGAACGACCAGTGGGTCACGCGATCCTGAGCGCCCAGCAACATGCCAATAAGTATCTTGTCATCGGAGGACGTGCGCTGCGAGCGGATACCCTTGCTGAAAGCGCAGACGCTGAGCGTGAAGCTACCGATTCCAAGATGGGAGACAAAGCCGCTCAGCTTGCCGCGTTCAATTTGCAGGATGTCGAAGTGCGTGCCTTTGACGGCTCCCTGCAGACCTTCGAAGCCATCGAGATCGTGTCTTTCGACTGTGAGCTGCTGCACCATTGCCGCCCCGCCCTCTTACGCAATACAACCATAGCGCGATGTCGAATATCGAGAGAGCACACAATACCACGAATGCGACAACATGCCCTGCGACCACATTGCCGCAGGCGCAATGCATTTTGAATCAAATGAAGGATGCAAACATTCCTTGCGCTATAAGGAAAAACGTCTGCGCGACAGCACGATAGTTGAACGATCTCCGACATCGCCCGTTAAGCCTGCGTCAGATCGCGATTCGAAATTGGCACAAACTGCACATCACAGCGCGAACAATTTGATCTAGCTTCTAAACCTCAACGAGAACCGGCCGCGAAGCTCCAGTTTCGGGGAACGCGCAGCGGGAAGCTGTGCGCACGAAAATGCGCGCCAAAAAGGACAAGAGGACTGACGCAATTTTTTCCCGAGAGAATGCGTCGTGTCGTAATGGGAGGAGTAACTATGTACCCAACGGCTCAGCGCCATTTCCCGCCGGTCATCCCCCCGATCTTTCTCATCGCAGCTACCTTTCTTATCGCAGCTCTTGGCGTCACGCTGACGATGGCGCCGGCGT
>Ga0210390_10001325_pt1 | contig 23948 bp, 24 predicted proteins | sample IncBWH11OmetaG_FD_161050 | JGI IMG/M metagenome (GOLD analysis project Ga0210390, IMG submission 161050) | Forest soil microbial communities from Barre Woods Harvard Forest LTER site, Petersham, Massachusetts, United States - Inc-BW-H-11-O ... | reverse complement strand
CCGGTGGTAGCTGAAAACGGGATCCGGTTGGCTAAGGTCGGGACTGCAGCTTCTACAACAATTGAGACCGCCAAGAACAGGCGGAAGGAGTATCCATCCGGCTTTAGATTAGAACCACACAAGAAATCCAGGAATGTTAACAGCAAGGCTGCAACTGGCCTTGGCCGCACAGGATGTGAAGGAGCGCGAGCCGCGGGATGATTGTACGTGCCGGTCGAATGACAGCTACAGAACAGACGACAAATGGCATTCACTTCAAGATTTTGAGAGGGAATACCACGGACTCGCTGGGCGGCAGTGGTTTTCCTTCGCGGTGATCCCACTTGATCTGATCGAATTGCGCGATATGGCGCTGCCACATATCGCCATTGCGGTCATAGAGTTGCAGGACGTTGGGCAGCCACGAGCTCAGATTTTCGCTAAGCCATAACTCGCTGTACAGCCCACGCAGCCGCGTCGTGTAATCGCGCAAGTCGAAGAAGGGTCCGTTGACGCCCTGAATTTGGAATAAATCTCCATCTATTTCGGAGGGGTCTGCGGTTTTTTCTTTGGCTAGGATTCTGGAGTAGCGCTGGGAGATGTCGGGCAAATATTGGTAGCGCATCCCAAGAGCGTCGAGCTTCAGCGCCGCGAACTCCAAGTATTTCAAGGTATCCGTATTGCGAAGGGCAAGGTTCTCGCTTGTGGCAAAAACCGTAAAACTCTCCTCGGCGATTCGCCGCAGCTCGGAGGCCGCGGGAAGAATCTTTTCCGTATCGCCTTGGCCACCCGCAGAAAATGGATCACGCCAGAATAGGCTGTCGTTGGTTCCGCCGAAATCCGAACTGTAGACGTAGGAGAGGCCATGTCGATGGAGCAGTTCATTGAGACTGCTGAGTTTCTTAAGCGCCTCGGTCAATCGATGGTCGCTATTGCGGTAGAAGACCCAATCGAATTTTTGATCAAACACCGCGACCTCGGTCTTTTTTTGTTCCCAGGCGTTCGCGGCGCCGTAGACTATCGACCACCAGTTGGGGGCGAACAGCGATTCGCCATCATCGTTCCAAACGGTCACATTGACACCGATGGCGCCAGCCTTCTTGCCCTCATCGATGAAATTCGCGATGTTGTACGCAGCGACGTCGTAATCCGGAATGATCAGACTCGTGTTCCCCACCCAGGGACAAACGATGATTTTCATGCCCGCGTCGGAAAAGGGCTTGATCCATTTTTCGTAGGAGGGGTGAGGGAAGTATTCCCATGTGGCTACGATAAGGTCTTTGGGCAGCTTGGCGATGACTTCAGGATGCGCCACGGCCGTGTCTCCCCAAAATATGGCTTGCTTGTTGTGGCGACGCACGAGGTTGTACGCCCGATTGACGCTGAAAGCGTAGACGCTTGCATAGCCGTCCTGCTGTACGCGTCCTGCGCTTCGCCCCGTACCAAGCTCGTGCGTTTCGTCGCACCCGATGTGGTCGAGCGCGGAACTAAAGACGGAATCGACTTGCTCATAGAACTGTTCTAAGAATGTCTGAACCGCGGAGTCATCTGCCACTAGATCGTGGCCACGCGGGACCTCAGCCATTCCACTGTACTGCTCAAATCGCAGGACTTTGTGGAGGTGACCGCATCCTTCGGTGGCCGGAATGATCGCGACATGGTATGGGGCAGCGTAAGCAACGAGTTCCTTAAAGTCAGTCCGCGTCAGCGTATCGTCGAGAAGTCCAATCAGCGGCTGTCCTTCCAAGGGGAAGGCGTCCTCCATGTAGAGGTTCAGCTGGTTCATCTTGAATTCCGCAATCGTACGAACGATTCGTTTCAGGTATTCGAGTTTGGGAACCGGCCCCCGGCTCAGGTCGACTTGGGTCCCACGGTACTGCATAGCGGGCCAGTCACGCACCCGGACGCCGTGAACCTCCGCGGCGCCATCCTTGTCCGTCACAAGCTGCCGTAGTGTTTGAACCCCATAGAACAAGCCTGCGGCGTCCCTACCGGCCACTAACACTTCACCTTGTTGGACATCAAGAACATAGCCCTCGCTGCCAACCTCGGTCGTTTGTATATGATGGCGGAGAAGCAAACTTCCGATCGCGGGATTCTCAATGCGCCCGAGGACAATCGCGCCGGCTCCGCCCTCGGTCCAGGAAACAATGGGGAAAGTTCTGCCCGTCACGAGTCTCAACTCCTCCTGGAGGCTCATCGCTGCGAAACGGTCCGTGTTAGAGTCAGCGGCAAGAGCAATCCGCAGGTTTGGGAGAATTCGAAACGCTGGGCCGACTGTTTGCACTTCGCGCGGCTCGGGAACTACCGGGGGCCCCTCGGCCGCAGCAAAAAGAGGCGATAGCGGGAACGCCACGCATAGAACAAAACAGACGCGCAACGCAAGACATCTGCGAAATGTCTTCTTGGGCGGCTCCTGCTTTCGTGCTGGAAGACTAAACATGCTAGGCGACCGCTTCATAGCCGGGGGCTCCTGTGAAACGGCCCCATCGTGAATCCGCTAGGTCGAGGATTCCACCACTTTTGTGTCAACATCATCTGGCACTTGGCGAACGCGCTGGTTTGAAAGGCGAACCGAATCACCGGCGTTTTCACCGATGCGTGCGAACCTCCTTGAACACCTGCGATACATCCTCGGAGCTGCCTGCAAGGTACGATCGGTTATTCCCAGTGCCAAACCAACTCAGCGGAGTCATCGGCAAAGTAAGTTCGCCCGGTTTAGAAGGCCTTTCGCCAACCTACCCCGCGCGTCCGCCTGAAATGGATTCTGACTTCGCTTTTTTGTGACACAATGAATGCAAACATTGGTTTGTTCGGGAAGCCGAAGGCATGGACCGCACTTTCACGCCGAAAACAAAGCCCCTCCCGTACCCTCGTTTTGGCATTTTGTTTGTTGTTTGGACTTTGCTCGGGATGCTGGGCTACGCGCGATACTTCCTCGAGGCCGGACCTTCGCAACCTAGCTTCCTTCTCGATCTTCTCGTTTGGCTGGGCTGCTACTATCCGTGGCTCTGCTTCACTCCGCTGGTGTTCAGGCTGGAGCGAAGATTCGCGTTGAGCAGAACGACTTGGCCGAAACACCTGGCCTGTCTGGCACTCGCCGGGTTACCCCTGTCCTATCTGGCCTATGCAGCCGCCATTGCCTTTGCTGCAATCGTGCGGTACGTCTTCCACGAAACTTCCTCGGGAACCAATGTCTGGTGGCCAATGCCCTTGCTCGAAGTGGCCCTTGAACAAGCACTTTTTTGGTTCACCGTGGGCGGCGTTTGCGTCGTTCGCAATCTGACTGAACTGCGTGAAAAGGAACGCCAAGCTGCGCAGCTTGCCTTGAAAAAGTCGGAATTGGAGGGCAGCTTGCGGCAAGCGGAACTCGAAAACCTGCGCATGCGGCTCAATCCCCACTTCCTGTTTAATTGCTTGCAGAACATCTCGGCCCTCTCGCAGCAAGATTCCAGTACGGCAAGCAAGATGCTGACACGATTGGGCGATCTATTGCGGACCGCACTGCAGCGCCAAGCCGAAACTGAAGCGACGCTTGAGACGGAATTGACCCTGACACAAACCTACATCTCGCTGGAAAAGATGCGTTTTGGAGACCGCCTTTCGGTCCTGATCGATATCGCCCCAGGAACGGAACATGCCCTGGTACCCAGCCTCTTGCTTCAGCCGCTCGTGGAAAATGCTGTCAGGCACGGAATGCGGGGCCAGCGAGATCTCGGCTTGATTTGGATCCGAAGTGCTCGACAATCCGATGAGCTTCTTCTCACCATCAGCGATAATGGCGCAGGAATATCAACCGAGAAACTGGACCAACTGGAAATGGGAATTGGACTTGGCTCTACACTCGAGCGACTAGAGCGCCTGTATTCGGATCAGCACAGGTTCTCGATTCGGAGGTTGCCGGAGGGCGGCACGGAAGCTCGCATTGCTCTGCCGCTGAGGTTTAAGGAAGCTGCAACGGAGACGCCTCGCCATGAGCAGGCTTCGAGCCCTGATCGTAGATGACGAAGCGCTGGTCCGCTCCAGCATCCGAAGCGGATTGTCAGCTCTCGACGGAGTCGAGATCATCGGCGAGTGCGACTCTGGCTCGCAGGCGATTGACGCCATCTTGTCCGAGCGACCAGATCTCGTCCTGCTCGACATACAGATGCAAGACTGCACGGGCCTAGACGTTGTCCAAAGAGTTGGCCCAGAACAGATGCCGGCTGTCATCTTCGTAACCGCGTTTGACGAATACGCCGTGAAGGCCTTCGAGCTGAACGCTATCGACTATCTTCTGAAGCCATTCGATGATGAGAGACTCTCGAACAGCGTACGACGGGCGCAGAAACGAATTGCCGAACGAAAACAGACCGCGCTTGCCGAACAGTTGCAGGCCCTTCTTGATTCCAGGAGTCAAAAGTGGGCGCAAAGAATAGTAGTGAGAAACGGCGAACGCTTCGACTTCGTACCCGTCGATTCGATCGACTGGATTGAGTCTGCCAACAACTATGTCCAGCTGCACTGCGGCGCAAGAAGTTATCTTCTTAGCGACACTCTCACCAATCTGGAAAATAAGCTTAATCCTGCCACGTTCCTGCGCATACATCGCCGGCGCATCGTAAACGTGTCTCGCGTCGTCGCTGTTCACTCACTGCTTGGCGGAGTCTATGAAATGGAGTTGCGCAGTGGGACGCGGCTCCCGACCGGACGCCAACATCGAGAAGCGATCCTAGCGCTCATAAAGAATCCTCAGCCGGAATGACGAGTCGAACGCCACAAAAATTCCGGTGTCACTATAGAAAAACTAATGCTTCATATGCCCGGGGATTCTGTCGAGGGCCAAACGCTTTATGCAAGAAGAAAATGAAAGAGAAGCCTCGATGACCATCACCTGAGCGATTTGGGTTCCTGTTCATTCTTTGGCGCTTGAGAGGTGATTTCGTCTCGATACCGATTTATCTCTCGGGATGGGCCCCTCATCGCGGACAAGCCTGAATTTATCGGCACGCCCAAATTTCGGGAGCCACCTACTATAATCGGGTGGATGGACTTAAATAAGTGGTAATTCTGGAAAAGTAGTAGCACGGCGCAAATCGCCGCATTTTTAAAGTGATGTGGCGGAGAGCCAAGCTCGGGCGGACCCGCAGTAGAAGGCTTCGCTTATGTGGAGAATGGGTCGGCTAAGAACTGGCCAACATCCGGGTGGAACTTGAGTCCGATCTCTCCATTCTCGAATGTTTTAATTTTGGCTTGGGTCCACGATGCCATTATTCCTATTTGTCGATCCCCTCGATCAACGAACTCGTGTGATGTCCTGCACCCAGTTTGTCTCCCAGGTCTTGCCCTCGTCTGGCGAGTCCGCTTGCTCCCAGTGGCACGATGTCGGAGTGATGTTGGACCAGATGAAGCGCGCCCGAACTCGCTTTCCCTTGACTGTATCATCCCCATAGAAAGTGCCCACGCCATTGTGAAAGCCTCCAATCATGGGCGGATCCAATGGTTCCGATGGTGTCCTGCTGTCGAGCCACCAGATTGACCACTGCTGGGTCTTCGGATCGAAGGACCGCAGCGCGACACCGCGATAGGGAGCACCGGGAACGCTGAGCACTGTATCGTCCACATTGCTGTAACTCCCCATAAGCGGTTGATTCAATAACGTGCCTTCGAATTCAACCCACTCGTGATTATTGGCGAGTCGCTGCTTCAGCTTTCGATGATGGGCCTGCCATTGGCCAACCAAGAAGTCGAAGTCGTGAAGACCGGGGACTGCACTGTCTGTCTGATTCATCCCGGGGCCCGAATCCTGGTGCGATTGTGCGGCCAACTGTCCAGGCGCTGCCAGACACAGACTTAGCAGCGCGATCATGACTGAACGGTGATGAATACTCACGATGCCCCTTTTGAATTGCGGCGGCAGACAATTCTTAACTCCATTTCGCCGATACGCGTTCATCGTCGGCCCTCCGGAATCAGACGGAACTAATGCCACCCTTCTAGATTGACTCAGCTGGTGGTATTTGTGTATAGCCACTTTCTATGGAACTCTCGATACCACTTTCGAAGAAAAACGAACCTCTGTTCCGGCTGGTTTATTGACAAAGCCACAACGATTAAACAAGAACCGGCTTTCACGCCAAACACACTACTCCCCATTCTTTGAGAGGGCGAATCATTCGTGAAATGGGCTTTGGGGCTCTATGCCGCATCGGCCGGGGCGCCATCCTGCGCGCGAGTTGCAGGTCATTAAGGCCGGTAAATTCGAATCTCAGCATTCTCGACGACAAGTTTTTAATGATTCCGTATTTCTGCCTCGACAATGCTCACGTCGGAGCCAGTAGGAACAACGCGAGTCATCGTCAAACCCGCTCGCCCTAACAGCGTCCTGTACTCATTCGCCGTGCGTTCTTCACCTCCGGTCACCACCAGCATCGTCATGTCCAACAATTTGCCGATGTGCGGATCATCGCCTTCGGGCAGCGCAAACTCCATGATGAGCAGCTTGGCTCCCGGCTTCATGGCCTTGCGGCAATTGCTGAGAATGGTCAGGCATTGCTCCTCGTTCCAATCGTGGATGATGTGCGACAAGATATAGGCATCCCCTCCGGGCGGCACGGTCGTAAAGAAATCTCCAATTTCGATGCGGATGCGGTTTTCGATTCCCCTGGCACGCAAAAACGCAGGAGCGTCGGCCACAACGTGAGGACGATCGAAGAGCACGCCGCGGCATTGTGGGTATCGAGTAACGATATGCGCGAGCATGTTTCCCGTGGCGCCACCAACATCAACAATGACTTCCAGCGACGAAAAATCGTACGAGGCGGCGACCGCCGCGGGCTCTGCGCTATGGATGCCAACCATTGCTTCGCTAAACTGGGTCGCTAACTCGGGATGCTGCGCCAGATAATCGAACAGCGGCATGCCAAAGGCCTTTTCCATGCCCGTCTTGCCCGTCTCAACTGCGTATTGAAGCTGTTCAAAACACTTCCATATCGTCGGCCCCGCCGTCATGAGAACGGTCGACCGCGCAGCGCCGGGCACACCCCTTTTCAAGGCTTCGCCAAGCGGCGTGAGCGCGAACTTCTCCTCCCCGGCACGGGTCAGGATCCCGAAATTCGCCAGCGCCCGCATAAATCGATGGAGAGCGCGCGAATTGCATCTCACCGCTTCTGCGATCTCAGTTGCGGACTTCGGGCCGCCTGCCAAATGATCCGCGATCGAAAGGTTGGCTGCTGTAGAGAGCAGCTGGGAAATCCAGCAGCCCGTGGCCATCTGCATGAGTTGAACGTGCGCGGGAATAGCCGCTGGTTGGGTTGCTGCAGAAAAATGGGGATCGCTCATGTGTTTAGCTCCTCGATTGAACGCGTGGCTCTCGAAGTTGTGCGTCTACTCCCCGCCCAGGGCGCAGATCACGCTCCAACGCTTTCTTCGGCTGCCGGCAAAATCTCCAGGCGCTCGACGGGTCGCCCTGGTAGGAACCGGTAGGGTCCGAGACGGCTCATGAGCACAGCCGCGATCAGCGCGGCAAGCAGAAATGGGATGAGTGTTCCGCGATAAGAGCCGGTGCTATCAAAACCGGCTCCCATGGCCAGCGGCCCTAAGGCGCCCGCCAATGCGAAAGCAGCGACAAGCAAACTGTAAATCGCGCCGAACGCCCGCAGGCCAAAATAGCGGCTGGTCAGGTAGGCGATGATGTCCAGCTCTGCGCCCAAAGCCAATCCCACGAGAAATGCGCCGGCGAAGGCGAGCGGTATTGCTCCGAGTAAGAGAAGCGCGAAGCCTAGCGCGGAGGCCGCGAAAATGGCGACGGCCGCACGCGGCGCAAACAAGCGATCCAACAAATAGCCAGTTCCCACACGTCCCAGGAGCACAGCTCCGCCCATCAGTGATGCTCCCAGGGCTGCGAGTTGCTTGCTGGCACCGGCGTCAGTGAGCATCGCACTCATGTGCACAAGGCAACCTTGCGAACTGAGGCTGACTAGCGCGAAAGCGGCGAGCATCACCCAAAACGCTCGCGTGCGCCGGGCTTCGGCTGCGCTGAAGCCCGATGAAGCGCGGTCGCCGTCCTCGGCAGAAGCGGCGACTACACCATCGAGTTGCAAGCCCATCTGTTGCGGTGTTTCTTTCAGAGTCGCCGCGACAATGGGGATAGGAATCAGCAGTACAGCACCACCCAGGATGCTGTAGGCTGCATGCCAACCCCATCGCGAAATAAGTTGCTGGACGAGGGATGGAACCACGACCGCGCCGAGGCCGATTCCCAGCATCATCAGCCCGAGAGCCAAGCCTCTTCGGCGGTCGAACCAATGGGAGACCACGCTGCTATACGGGATGGGGCCACTAGAGTGTAGAGTTAGGCCCAAGAGGATGTAGAACAGATAGAGTTGCCAGACGCTGCCGGAGACAAACCGATTCGCCAGCAACGTGAGGCCAAACACGGCCGTACCGAACAGGATTACTTTGCGGGGCCCAAAACGGTCGATGAACCGGCCAAATAGCGGCGCCGCAGCCGCACCAGTCAGCAGTTTCAGCGTGTACCCCAGGGAAATCGCGGCACGGCCGGCGTGAAACGCCACCATGAGCGGCTTCAAGAAAACACTAAACGAGTAGACGGTCAACGGCACGGCGCCAAAAAAGAGGCCTGTAGCGCATATCAGCACCACCCACCAACCATAGAACACGCCGTTCTGTACGTTGTTCATGGTTTCCTCTCGATCAGCATGGCTTTGAGAGTGGCGCGATGGACCTTTCCTGTCGGGCCTTTCGGCAGTTGCGGCACGAAGAAAATTTTCTCGGGCACTTTGTAGTCGGCGAGACTCTTTCGCGCGTACTCGCGCAACTCTTGTTCGCTAGGCGCATTGCCGTTGCGCGGGGAAACGAATGCCACGATGCGTTCGCCATAAACCGGATGCGGCTCCCCAACCACTCCCACTTCAAACACATCCGGATGCTGGTAGATGACCTCTTCGACTTCCTGCGGCGATACGTTCGAGCCGCCCCGCACGATGATTTCTTTCTTTCGACCCTTGAACCAAAAATAGCCGTCGGCATCGCGCATGGCGAGATCACCGCTATGGAGCCAACCGCCGCGCATAAGCGCTTCCGTCGCGATCGGATCATTCCAATAGCCAACGCAATTTCCGGAGCTTTGTATGACGAACTCACCAACTTCGCCATCTAGCAGATGCCTGCCGTCGGCATCCACCACCGCGAGTCGAACACCGGCCACGGCACGGCCCACTGACCCTGGGCGAATGGCATCCTTCGGATTGAATGCTGTGACCACGGTCTCGCTCATCCCGATTACCTCCTGCAGGTGCACTCCCAACAGCGCGGCGAAGCGCTCCTGCAGCGTTGGTGGAACGCTATCGCCGCCGACCATCACCGTGCGGAGAGAACTCGTGTCGCGAGGCTGGCGCGCCTGTTCGTCCACGACCAACTGCATTAGCGCCGGTAACGCAGCCGTGTAGGTACACCGGAAGCGCTCGACCGTATCGAGAAAAGCGCCAGGCTCGAAGGTTGGCAGCAACACTGCCGGAACGCCGCGGCACACAGCCGCCAATAGCGCAGCGACTAGCCCGACGGCGTACATCATCTGCGTCGTGACCAACACGATGTCGTCACGCACAAGGAAATTGTCGGCGACGAGCTGCAGCCCCGCGAGTAACGTCCGGTGCGAGTGCGTCGCGCCCTTTGGACGTGCGGTGCTTCCCGATGTATACAGAATGATGGCAGGCTGATCGGTTTTAATCTCTGGCAGTGGAGACGACGATTCGGTCTCTGCCTCCGGAAGTTGCGTCAGGATAGATCCTAACGCCGGGCAGCTTGCGCGCGCTTCCTCGGTGATCGGCGCGAGCGTAGGCTCGCTGAAACACAGCAAGGCTTGCGAGTGCTGAAGAATCCAAGCCGCTTCGGGTGCCTTCAGACGAAGATTAATGGGCACCGCAATGAGGCCAGCCTTGAAGATCGCAAAGAAAAGCTGGACCGTTTCGATCGAGTTGCACCAATGAATGGCGACGCGATCGCCACGCTGAAGCCCGCGCTCCAGCAACCAGACCGCCAGCCGACTCGAGGATTCGTCGAGCTCGCGATACGAAATTCTCCGCTCGCCGCAGAAAAGCGCCGTTGCGCTGGGGTATTTCTGTGCTCGTGCTTGCAATAGCGCGCCGAGGGAGTCCACAGTTTCTGCTTTTTGTGCAGTTGCCCTGACAGCAGTCCGTGGCCCGCTTGTCTCCACCCTGTGCTCCTGCTTCGCCAAGACCATCACCTGAACGAAATGGTCGCAGGGAATTAACTTGTCCATGAGCCGTCGCGCCAGCGTTTTCTCTAGATGTTCCGCGAAAGCGCCGCTCGTCGCTGAGTCGCGGAGTCCGCACGCCAGCGAAGGCGCAAAGGTGGCGCGGAAAAGCTTGGCGCGCCCGACGGCCAGGGCTTCCTTGTTTCCGTCTTGTTCGTAAGCGGCCCAACTCGGGTCTTTGGCTGTCAAGAACTCGCAGCGCGCGACGCTTAACCCCTCGAACTGGCCACAGCGTTCGAATGGCGCGAGTAGTTCCTGCGTTCGCCTCGGGCAGGTTGCGATGACCATCCGCGCACGCTCTTCGGCTCGGATCGCCCCTTCCGAGACCATCCCGGCGAGTACTTCATTAGCTTCGTCAAGCAGAGCTTGGAATCCCGTACTGCCGTCCTCATTTAGTCCGGCCAAAACGAGCAGCAGACGCCCGCCGGTGCGCAACTCCGCAGCGCGCAGCGAAAGAAAACGTTCCCAATCCTCCGCTCCCTGCCGTCGAAATGCCGCGGCTTCGGCTGTGGTGCCGCAATCTCCGCGGAAATGGCCGGTAACAAACGTGGGAAGGCGGCTCAGCCACATAGCGGCATGCGAGCTCCAGCCGAGATCAACGGAACCGGGCGGAAATACCTGCTCATAGAAAGACCTTCCAATCGCGCTAGGGAAAACATTTGAATCGCCTAACGCGTAGCGCTCCGGGTCGCGATGTAACAGATCGAAGAGAATGTTGAAGTCGTTCGCCGGCTGATCGATATGTGTGACCGTAATGGGGCGATCTACACCGACGCGTGCCCGCAAGGCTCGAATGGCTACTCGCATCGGTGCGAGCGAGTTTTTGCCTTGCGATGATCCGTAATCGGCAATGGCGATCGGATGGCTCCCGTCGGTAATCGCGATCTCTTGCACCGCCTGTTCCAGGAACGGCAATCCCAGGATGCCGCCCGTGGCCTGAGACTTGGCGTGCGCATTGTAACTACCGCCGGCTTCCATGACCGCGTGAGCGATCCTCACTTGCTTGGACATACTTTCCTCTCTTGCCTAAGCCCGGCTCCCACGGAATGTTGTTTGGTGCTTTGTTCCCGCACCGAGCCCCGAAAAAGCGGAGCGCTTAAACCGGCAGTCCTTCGATGACCGTTGTTCCGGTCGGAGATTTTGTCGCGACAGTCCGCGTCAACTCGAAGCCCGCGGATCGGTATAGCGCGCGATATTCGTCTTCCGTGCGCTCACAACCGCCGGTCAGCAGAAACATGTTGAGATCGGAAAGCGCGGGATAGACGGTGGTGCTATCGGGCCGCAGCATTGTCTCGAGCAGCACCAATTTCCCGTGCGGAGCGATGCCTTTGCGGACGACCTTGAGAATGGCCACCGTCTTCTCGTCGTTCCAGTCGTGAATCACCCTCGAGAGAAGGTAGGCATCGCCGCCCGCGGGGACCGACACAAAGAAATCGCCGGACACAATTTCACAGCGATCGGCCAATCGCGCCTCGGCGATCGCGTTTTTGCCTCCTTCAAAAGCATGCGGCAGATCAAAGAGCACGCCGTGCGCGCGTGGGTTGTGCTTCAGGATCTCCAAGAGATTTTTCCCATGGCCTCCGCCCACGTCGACGATCTTCTTGGCATAAGAAAAATCGTAGGCTTCGAGCAGACCGATCATGTGCAGCACCGCAAACGACGTCATCACTCCATTGAAGAGGTGGACGCGTTGTGGATCTGACGCCAAGTACTCGAAAATGCGTTTGCCGCCGGCCATTTTTTGCATCGCAGTTTCGCCAGTCTTTACGCAATCGAGAAACAGCCGGAGCGTACTCATGCCGGTTTCGCCGCCAAAGAAGAGCGCCGCACCGTGCAACGATCCTGTAGCGTCGCGCTTGAGAATCTCGCCCAGAGGCCCCAAGGCGAAGCGATCGCCCGAATCGTGCGCAAAAACGCCGAAATAGGTCAGCGCGCGAATAACCCGCCGCAGCGAGTCCGCATCGGCTCCAGCCGCGCGGCCCAACTCTTCGGCGCTTTTCGGGCCATCCGCAAGCAAGTCGGCAATACCTAGTTCCGCTGCTACATGGATCGCTTCCGAGATGAGCCTCATCTGAATGAGTTCGAGCAGATGGGCCGCCGCTTCTGGTCTGGTGGTACTTAGCCGCGCAGTAGCATTCATTTCTGGTCCTCCCGAATCCCGATTCAAAAAACGCTCCCGGCATCTCGGCTAACAGGCGAACCACACTCAGGCGATTCAGCGATGCGCCATTACCAGCCGGCTGACTCCGATTTCCGGTCCAGTGAGTTCGGCAGGTTTGAAACCGTCACTTTTTCGAACCCACTCCCTGACAGAGAATCGCAGCGTTCGCCGACGCATCACTGGCTTCATTGCCTCAGCAAATTTGACCCAGTCGGGGCTTTCCGAGCAGCTTGGGAAGGTTTTTTGCCGGGCAAGGGCACGAGCATGGAAACGCCACTGCGATAAGTGCGATAGGACTCGCCATGGAAGTCGACGAGATCGCGCTCCTCGAGTTGAATGGCGACCAAAATATACGCGGTGCACATCACGGCGAAGAAGAGGTGCCCGCTGGTCATGCGAGGGGCGCTCCAGAAGGCAATGAGAAAACCGAGATAGAGCGGATGGCGTACGAGCCGGTACGGGCCTGGAGTGCGAAAGGCCGGCGGCTCGTAGGGTTCGTTGCGCGAGTACTTCCAGGCCTGCTTGAGGCCGAACAGATCAAAATGATCAATCAACACGGTGCACGTAAAAAGCAGAGCCCAGCCGAACCAGAAGAAGACCTGTAAGAGCTTCACGGCCATCACGTTGTGCACTGTCCAGACCACGCCCGGCAAAGGTTGCCAAAGCTGGACAACCGCGAGGAGCGCAAGGCTGGCAGCAAATACGTACGTGCTGCGCTCGAGGGGACTAGGAATGATTTTGGCCCAGGCGCGCTTGAAGCCCTGACGAGCCATACCGCTGTGTTGTATCGCGAACGCCGAGAGCAGGCCGGCATTTATTAGCAGGGCGCGGGTCAGGGTAGCGCGGGGCTCGAGGGTATCCATGGCCCAGACGAACCAGATGGCCCGGAGAAACACGGCAAGGAAAAAGAGATAACAAGCGATTCCGTAGAGCAAACCTAGAAAACGTTTCATAGCAAGCTCCTAACAGCAGCGCGCCGAAGCGGCTTGAATTGCGCTTATCCTGCCGGAACCAGCGGTTCGATGTCCTGAGAGGGCCCTAAAAAATTCCTCAAAAATCTAGGAAAATTGTAGGTCGCTGAAACACAAGAGATTAGGAGTCAAGCTGCGATGGCCTGCTATCGCACCTGCCTGCCCAACCGCTCGGAAGGAGAAGCCCTCTTTTCCCCCCACTTCTTTGCACCGTTGACGTAGAATGAGTTCCAGGTTTTCAACCGGCTGCCTCGCTTACAGTAAGCCTCGCCATGCGGGGGCCATGGGCAAGTTTTGGGGTGTGCTACTTCCTCGTTCGACGCCGCAATCGTTCGGTCCGAGTTAAGTCCACTCCTCGCCTCTGGCAAGCTCTCTGCGGGCCACGCGCAGCCGCGGCTCTATGAGTATCGCCAATCAGTTTCGGCAGACTGCGAAAGGGCTGGAGACTCGCCCCTGCTACGAGTTCGGCGCGTTTGTGCTCGACACGATTCAGCACGCCTTGCTGAAACAAGGCACACCCGTCCCGCTCACGCCAAAAACCTACGACACGCTTTTGATCCTGGTGCAAAACAACGGGCGAATGCTTTCGAAGGAAGAGCTGATGCAGGCTCTTTGGCCAGACAGTTATGTCGAAGAATCCAACCTCACCCAGCAAGTCTCGATGATCCGTAAGGCTCTGGGTGAGTCCGCCAGCGAGCCACGCTACATCGTCACGGTGCCCGGCTGCGGCTATCGCTTCGGCGCCGAGCTAAAAACCGATGCCGATAATGAGCCTCGGGACCGCCGCGTCAGTGGCAAACCGATTCTTCAATTTGCTAGCGATCCGAAAAGTCCGGAGGCAGCTCTTCCGCGGGTGGACGCAAATGGAGCTGCCGTGCCGAGCATCGGTGGCTCCGACGTCCTTCCGCGCTTTCGCATCCCTCGCACTCTGCTTGCCGTTGCGGTAAGCGCTGCTTTTCTCGTCGTAGTCACGGTAATCGTCGTAACAAAGTCTCCCTCGGCGCTTCGTCCTAAGCCGCTGCAAACCGGAACGCCTCGGAGCCTGGCCATTCTTCCGCTCCAAAACATTCGGCAAGATACCGCCAGCGACTTCCTGGGTTTCTCCCTCGCAGATGCCGTGATCACCAAGCTCGACTATGTCAGCTCACTTACCGTCAGACCCTCCACGACCGTCGAAAAATACCGTGGCAAGCTCATTGACATTGCCAGCGTCGGTTCCGATCTCAAGGTGGACACCGTTCTCACCGGTAACTTCCTCCGTGACGGCGACAATCTGCGCATTACCTACCAACTGATCGAGATCAAGACGGAAAAGATCCTCGGCCGCGGCACCATCGACGTCAAATATGACAACCTCCTGCGAGTTCAGGACCAAGTCGCCGAAGAGATCATCAATAAACTGCAACTGAATCTCTCGCCTTCGGAAGCTCAGCGCATCAGGCCCGTCGCCTCTGTCAGTCCGCTGGCCTACGAATACTATTTGCGAGGCATTGATCTTCACAGCCAACACAAATTTCCGCTGGCCATCAAGATGCTCGAAAAATCCACCGAGATTGATCCCAATTATGCTCTCGCCTGGGCCTATCTCGGTGCGTCCTATACCTCCGATGCCAGCTTCGAGTTCGGCGGCCGCGAGCAGTACCGCCGCGCACAAGCCGCTTACGAAAAGGCTCTCGCCTTGGAACCCTCACAAATGGATGCCCAGATGTTCCTGGCCAATCTCTTCGTGGATACCGGCAAAGTCGAGCAGGCTGTGCCGCTGCTCCGCGATACCCTCAAAGTCAACGACAACTATGCGCCCGTACACTGGGAGTTGGGCTATGCTTATCGCTTCGCCGGCATGTTGCAAGAGTCAGCAGCCGAATGCGAACGCGCGCAGCAACTCGATCCCCTGGTCAAATCCAATGGCTCAGTGCTGAACACGTATCTTTATCTCGGCGAGTACGATAAATTTCTCGCTAGTCTGCCGGATGTGAACGATTCTTCTTTTTTCCTCTTCTATCGTGGCTTCGGAGAGTTCTACAAAAGGGATTTCGAACACTCCGCCCAAGACTTCGACCGCGCTAACGAGCTGGATCCCAATTTATACGCCCAGATCGGAAAAGCTTTGAGCGATTCCATCGGACACCATGCGGCAGAAGGACGAGCCATTCTGCGCAGCGCGGAAACAAAGATTATCGAGCGCGGAGTCGGCGACCCCGAAGCGGAGTACAAAATTGCGCAAGCCTACGCAGTTCTGGGCGACAAAGCCGCCGCGCTATCCGCGCTCCGCCGCAGCGTCGAGTCTGGGTTCTTCTGCTATCCCTATGTCGCCGCCGACCCGCTTTTGAACAGCCTGCGCGAGGAAAATGACTTTCCGCCCATCCTCGAACTGGCGCGCCAGCGGTATAAGGCATTCAAACGCGCCTTCTTCTAGGCGCTCGAGAGGAAATGACTTCTTGGGTCGGCGATGCCTCTACAACTGTGATCGCATTGTGCGCAGAAAAGTAATTTATGCTGATAGCCAGTCAGTTCCATAGTTTGCGGGCAGGGACAACAGGCGTGACGACCACTTGGTCGAATTGTCGGCTATCCATAGAAGTTGCGGTGGCGGTTTTCCAAACCGCCGGAGAGAAAATGAGCATTCGTTCAGCGCCCAAAATTGGGGAGCTATTCAAGTCACTGGCAAGCAGATACGCTGTGGCTGAACATAGACGACCGTAGATTCTACGGCGACAATCGTTAGTTTATTTCCAGACCATGCTTCTCATCACTACGACGACACACAAACCGGCCCCCGACGTGTTAGACAAGAGTCCTTTCCGCGTGCACTCCCTGGGGCGCAATTTGATGCTGGCGTCCCGATCGCGCCGAGTTACCGTTATCCCGCCCGTTCCGCCGCTTCGCCCGCGTCTCTGAAAACCTCTTCGCGAATGATACGTTCCGTGGCTTCGTTGAGATAGGAATGCAGGGCTGTCTGCAACTCGAGGAATTCCGGCCAAAGCGTGTTGTCCACAAAGGACCGCGGCGAACGCACCATCACGGTGGTGTAACGCTGACCCTCGTAGCGATATTGTCGGCTTCTTGGATGGGTCGTCAATCCCAGTTCGTCTCGTTCGGTCCGTGCCCCCATTAAAGCTGAATCCAAATGCGGATCTCTGTCCGAGCGGGCCGCAGTGTCGAAATCACTGCAGCAGTGAACGTGTCTGTAGAAGCTTGTTGTTCAAGTCTTGTTTTTCCTTCAGAACGCGCTTTGCATTCGGGATGACGCTAGCAAGTTGCTGTGGCGCGCTGTGAATCGCTTCATCCAAAATTGGAAGTTTCGACTGGTCGTCAAGAACGGCAGTATACGATGAAATAATCCGCGTCAAAGCCGCTGACGCCTGTGAGTCTCCTGCGTATCGCGTGCGAAGGGCTTCCAAATCCCGCATTGCCGCACTTCGCCAATCCAGCCCTTCCCCTAATTGTGCAACCGCCTCCTGCAAACGGGATCGCTGGGCGGCAGAAAGTGGCCCCCGCAGAGGATCGGCTTCCAGGTGGACTGCGTCGGCTACGGCTCTAAGATGATTGACCAGCAGATCCTTTGCGACCAGCGTCGCAAAGAGTGATCCACCATTCCCGACCTCATGCGAAAACTTCAGTCCAGCCGCGAGAGTGCGAACTCCGCCATCTTTGTTGCCCGCAATAAACAAGTGGAACGCATAAAGAACGTTGAGCCGCCCGAGCACCAGCGCCTTTCGCGCATACTCAACAGGCACATCTTCCGCTCCGTAATCCAGGCCCCAGTCACAGTTTGCAAGAGTCGATGTTGCGCGGGCCATGATTTCAAGGGCCAGTCTGTTTTTCTCGAGCAAGTCTTTGTATTTCAAATCATCGTACGGAGCCGTGCCATCGAGGATCGCGTTCAGTTCTCTTGCCTGCTCATCCGTTATGGCGGAGTCTTGCACAGCCGAGAATGCGGACCAGTAACGCAAAGCTGCATTGTCTGCAAGAGGCACGTTTCTCTGAGCGGATGCGGAAACAGCAGAGAGTAGGAAAGCAAGAACAATGGATGGAACTGCGGTGATGTGTTTCATAGCTTGATCTTCTCCTTGGCCAGCACGGCAACGGCGCTACGTTTACCTTTCGGCAGTGGAATGGTTTGAGAACGAAACGCCATGTCGTCGACCATCGCCTTAAAGGACGGCGCTTTCGCCATCAAAGCATTGGCACTCCGCATCGTTAGCGGCTGGTTGTCCTGAAGGTGCTCGGTATTTCCGACATTCCCCGCGGTTTCGGCAACACGGACGCGGTTGGTGCGAATGTGTAATGTCAGCGCCCCCATCACAAGAGCTAGAACAAGAATGGCCACCGCGGCGGCAGCCCAGGCCCCGAGGATGAACGTGCGGCGAGTCCGATGGCTAGGTTCTACCGTTGGGAGCGGTTCGGGAACGAGCGGGCGAAACTGCTTCAAATACGCCTCGAAGCGCTCATCATCAAGAGTTGGCACAGGAATTCTCCTTCGCAAACATGGAGTGGCGTAGCTTGGCAAGGGCGTAGCGGTATCGCGATGCAACCGTGTTAGAACTTAGATCCAGCAGATCACTGATCTGCGAGAAGGTGAGTTCGCCCCATATGTGCAGAACCATGACTTGTCGCTGATCATTCGGAAGAGCCCCCAGCGCGCGTCTCAAGTTCTGTTCTCCCGCATAGTCCCGGTCTGGAGGACTAAACCAGGCCGCGTCCGGGTCAAGCGGCGCATTTCGGTCCCGAAGCTTGCCTTCGTTGAGAGCAGCATTTCGCACGCACGCGAACAGATAAGCCTTCTTGTCCACCACTTGACTGAGACTCCCTTTCTCGATCAACTTCAGGAACACTTGGTGGACCGCATCCTGAGCGCGACCCCGCTCCCCCGTAAGCGTTTGGGCGAAGAGCAGGAGTGCCGGCCCGTGCTGGCGATACAGGAGCTCGATCTCGGCGGTATTTCCGTCAGTTCGGTGCACGGTGCGGTCTCAAACTATTTATACTGACTAGGGCCTGTCCTCTATGCCTTGGAGGCACTCTAGTTGTGCCCGGATGGGGACTCACTTCGGCGCACGAGCTTCAAGCCCGGACCCAACTCTTTGTTCTTTTTTTCTTCTTCATTCTCTAGCATCCACAGGAGCGCCTCGTTTGGCCCAGCAAGCTCCACGCGGAACTTTACATTCGGCCCGAGTTCTGGGCATGTGTGACATTTGTGGTGCTGGACTTCAAACGTGAGAGTCTTACCATCCAGATGCGGCACCAGCAATGGAACGGGGCTTTCGCCAGCCACATGCCACGGTTCATTGACGTTACTGCGTTCTTGATAATAAAAAACAATGGTGCCACTGACCCTCCCGCCCGCTTCGTCAATCTTGAGATCGATCCCTGGGAGGTCATTCATTTTCCCTTCCCAGGTTCCGGCGAACGAAGACTTCGCCTGAACTGGCATGGACGATTGAGCGAGAAGGAGTACTACAAAGCCCACAAATGCGGCGAGGATCGGTACTTGGTTGGTTTTCATGTCTTGACACCCAATAATAAGACAATCGAGTCCGGCGGATTTGTCTACGGGACTCGTGACTTCGTTGTCCCACGTCGGGCCGGGTTACGTTGGCGAGCGTTATGCTAAGCCCATCTAGTCTGTTGGAAGGATAACGAGTGGATCGACCCTCGTCGCACGCCGGGAAGTACAGAGCGCCGAGCGATAGATGGGCCTGACAAGGCTCTCCGTGGACATCGATCTCGACTACATCGCCCACCTCGAACGTGAAGCGATGTTTGTCGAGCGCTCCGAAGTCTGCGAAAAGCTATTTGGCTCGTAGAAAGTAGGATGAAACCCTTTTGGCCTTAGCCGATGTTCACAGGCGCACTCTGGCTACCGGCGAAAGAATGCCATTATACTTTAAGTCTTTTATAAACAATGATTTAACACCATTCACAAGATGTAGTTGCAACTTTAATATGTAGTTGCAACTTTCATTTAAAGTGGCAACATCAAGGTCGTGATCCTCAGCGCTGCCAACGAGAAAATAGTCGCTGATACCGGCTACCTGCCGGACGGTCAGTGGCACGACGTCTGGGTCGAGGTAAAGTTCGAGACTCACGGCATTCGCAATCTTCGTGCAAGCCTTCTGGGCCTAGCCTACAAAACGCCCATCGCTCGCGTCCGGAGCACTGTGATTTCAATTTGAAGTCCCCGCCTGCGCCCGTCAAGATCACGATCTTATTCTCTCGATCTTGGGCGATTCGGTAAAAGGCATCCACCAATTCTGTATGGTCTTGCGCCGTGAAAGTGAAGGGTCCGCCTTTGGTATGAAATTCAGCTACGAGCACACCAATGGCGTCTCGCGTGAGCTTCAGACTGCGATAGACATCGAAGTAGTTTGCCTCATGTGCGTTCATAGTATTTTCCATTCTGTCCTGTCCCCTCGGATCGAATTAGACTTGCAAGTTTAGTGTTGGCCAATCACCCGCTTAACATCCGCAACTGCCTGAGAGTTTCGGAGGGCTCGGGACGAATTGTGTAATCTGCGTTCACATCAGCTGCGCGGATGATCCCTTGCCCGTCGACCACGTACCGTGCAGGTATCGGCAATCGGTACGCCGACTCATCGTGGAACCTGTCCAGTGCACTGCCGAACGACTTGTAAAGATCGCGCAAGTAATCCGGCAGCGTAAAGACCAAGCGAAATTGCTCCGCGGTCTTCAGGTGAAGATCGGTCAGCATGTCAAACGTCAGATTCAGCTTCTTATGCAGAGGCCGCGTATACCGTTCAAGTTCAGCAGTGAGCACGACGGTCTGCGCTCCGAGCGCCCGGACTTCAGAATTGATTGCTTGTAGAGCCTCCAGCTCCATATTGCAATAAGGTCACCAGTGTCCCCGGAAGAAGCTGATAACCAGCGGTCCTTGTCGGAGGAGGTCGGTGGAGGACACCTCCACGTGGTCCTGAGTAAATAAGGTGAAGCTCGGAGCACGGTCACCGATCTTAAGCCCTTGCTGTTCGATTCCTGATGCCTTGAGCTCGGCTGTTGCTCGATGCATCGTTTCGATTACCTCGTGCGGTGCGTTGTACGGCGGAGCTCCGGACTCGAAGGCTTTTTTGAATTCATCTAAGCGCGATTGAAGAGTTGCCATTTATGTTTGACTCCTTCCACATTTCTCGACTATGACACAGAGCACGTTGCACTCAGATTTGCGCCACGCCACCGTCGACGTAAAGCTCTGCACCCGAGACATAGCTGGCCTCATCGGAAGCGAGGAATGAAACCGCTTTCGCGATCTCGTCCGGGTCTCCCAATCTTGCAAGTGGAACGTTGCCTGCACACATCTTTGGTCGAACTGGCGCACGCGGCAGGTCACCTTTAGAACGGGAACAGAATTCCCTTATCCTTCAGTTTTTCGAATCGTGCGGCGGCAAACCGAAACAGTCGTGCTGGCTTCCGGCCGGTCCGCTGCCACTCTCGTAGAGGCTTCAAGATGCCCAATAGCGCGAGCTTGCGGCGGAAGTTGCGCTTATCTAGCGGCCTGCCAAGGATAGCTTCGTAGACCGACTGTAGCCCACCCAGTGTGAACTTTTCCGCGAGAAGCTGAAACCCAACGGTCGTGTATTCCAATTTGTTGCGAAGGCGTTCGAGAGCGTAGTCCAGAATGGATTTGTGGTCAAAGGCAAGAGGCGGAACACTGCTGGCCGGAAACCATTGCGCTTCAGCCGCGTCCGCGCCTGCAACCAGCGACAATTTGTCCGAGGCGATCAATGCGTAATAAGCGGCTGTAATGACTCGCCCCCTGGGGTCTCGCTTGGGGTCGCCGAACGTAAACAGTTGTTCGAGAAACACATTTCTCACACCTGTCTCCTCGTGGAGTTCGCGAAGCGCTGCCTCTTCGAGTGATTCATCTTCGCGGATAAAGCCTCCCGGGATGGCATATTGACCTTCAAACGGAGGAACCCCACGTTTGACCAAGAGCACCTGAAGCGAACCCTCTCTCAGAGTGAAGATCACGATGTCTACGGTCACACGCAAACTTTCCACGTTTCACCCCACGACAAGCTGAGCGGTCTCCGCTGCCGCTCTCACGATTACGCTCGAGCCCGAATTGAATTGCAGGAAGTCCGCCTCAACGCCATCGCTGAAGATGACGCCACCTGATGGCATCAGCGAGTCTAGCTCCAGGGCTTGTTGGGGTTCGACAATCCCGGCAACGATACCTGCTTTGGAATGACGACTGACGAAGGGCTCGCGAACGACAAATAGCAGACGCCGGTCCTCCCAATCCAGTCGCATCGGCTTCACGGTATGGCCACCAGCCAAGGCTGCAACCCCCGATGCCATATTGAATACCGACGAAACCCAGCCTGTGCTGCCCGCACCGGTTGAGACGAGAACGCCGCTGGATGATTGGGGTTCCTCGGATTTGGCCCACCGAATCCGGTATCGGGCCGAAACGTGAGTTTGCGCCCCAAGGAAGAGATCGTTGAACGCCAACAGCCGCTGGCCATCATGTAGGCGCGCTTCCGCCAAGGTAACGGATCGAATGCGGCACTCTCCAGAGATCACTTCCTCAAGCGCGCGTCCTGTTTGACCGGGGAGGAAGGGAAGGAGGATGCCATCGAATCTTTCTGGGTCTGGATTTACAGCGACAAGGGGCTGCTTACCGACATATTTCGCGGTATTGGCGACAAGTCCATCCTGTCCTAACGTGACTACGAGATCTTCCGGCAGAAACGTAAACGTTGGCAGCAGTCCTCGATCGATTTCCTGCACTTTCAACCCAAGCTCAATCGACCGCCGGACAACATCTGCGGATTGTCTGTACGCTTCATCCTCCAGCTGGTATTCCTTGAAATTCCCGCCTGCATGTTCGATGTAGAATTTGGCTTGTGCCAAAGTGTTGAATCGTTCGACCAATTCGGCGAGCCGGGTCTTGCGAGTCACCAGGACGACCTTCTCAAACCCGGCCCGCCGTTTTGCACCGTGCACGAATTCACGCATGACTACTTCCCTTTTTGTTGCGTTGGAATGGCTGTGTTCGTGGTAGTAGATGCAAGCAGGCTCTGCAGCAGGTCCGGCGAGACATTCAGCTCACCGATCTTTTGCGCGTTTGACGCCATTTCCTGGAAAGCCAGGGCGATCATCATCTTGGGATCACCTCCGTGCGGGGAAAGCGTCATCAAGGTTCTCCAGTCAATGTCGCGCACGGGCTTGAGTGTCGCCTCCAGCGCGTATGCGCGGCTATCCGCTTCTTTGCGATCGTTTTCGATACGCTTTTCCGTCAGAGCGGCGCGTTGCTGTTCAATGGCTATGTCCGCGGCCATCTGCGTTTCGCGAATCTGTCGCCGTTTCTCCTCGACAGCAATTTCCGTGTTGAGTTCACTCTCCTTGATTCGTCGCTCCTGCTCGACAGCGTTGTTTCGCCGAGCATAGATGGCTTCATCAGAACGGCGTTGCAGCGCCTCGCGGGCTTCAGCTTCTAAGGCCTTCGCCATTTCCGGCGTCGGACGAATCGAAAGTAAGGAAAGGTTTAATATCTCTACACCAAGCTGAGCCACGCCTTCAGACGATTTAAGACCAGCTAGAACCGAAGCGCTCAACGATCCGCTTTTCGTCAATGCCTCTCCTAGCGAGAGTTTTTGCGTCTCTCCCCGCATGAGCGTTTGCGTCGTGTGAACCAGTCGATCTGGAAGCTTGCGATAATCCTCGGAGCGAAACACCCCCGACGGGCTGATGCTCAAATCCAGAAGAGAGGAGAGCTTCTTGGGGTCCGACACGCGGTAGGTAAGTTGCCCTTGTATGGAGACAGACTGAAAATCAGCCGTGCTCTCTTGGAAAGCAAATGGAACATCGGCGCTCTCCAAAGGTACGGTGACGATCGTTGATGTGGGAGCGTAGTAAAAGAAGGAGAGCCCCGGCCCTTCCCGCCGCACCTGGCCGTTTTTGAACTGCAAGACGTACGTCGTGGGAGGGGCTTTCATGAATCGGATAGTAAGCATTTGGATGCCTCCATTAGTGTCGTACAGACACTACTGTAAGTGTGTCATAGACACTTTGTCAAGCAATTTTTCTTGTGCTGGTGAGATTCCGTGAAAGACCGCTGAAAAGTAGTGTTCCATATTTATGGCATTCGTGGGAGAATCGGTCTATGAAAGAGCAGGCCATTCGGACGACCGTCGATATCCCCGCTTCTCTTTACCGCAAGCTTAAGGAGCAAGCTGCCGCGCAAGGACGGTCGATCCGCGAATTGATCCTTTTGGGCGTGCGGGTCACTCTCATCGAGGGCAAGCGTCCTCGTTCGAAAAGGGTCAAGTTTCCCCTCATCGCGTCAGATGGGCCGAAAGTCGATTTGACCAACGAACAGATCTATGAACACATTGAATTTCCTTGACGCCAATGTTTGGCTGGCACTGCTGTGGGGTCGACATATTCATTCCGAAAGGGCGCGGGAGTGGCTTGAGAAGTCTCCAGAAGAGAAGTTCTTTTTCTGCCGATTCACGCAGTTGACAGTACTTCGACTTCTCACATCGGCAGCTGTGATGGGAAACGACGTAAGAAAAATGCCTGAGGCCTGGGAACTATGGGACAA
>Ga0210390_10001321_pt1 | contig 24010 bp, 18 predicted proteins | sample IncBWH11OmetaG_FD_161050 | JGI IMG/M metagenome (GOLD analysis project Ga0210390, IMG submission 161050) | Forest soil microbial communities from Barre Woods Harvard Forest LTER site, Petersham, Massachusetts, United States - Inc-BW-H-11-O ... | reverse complement strand
CCCGCTCCAAATCGAGCAGATATGCCCGATGCCAGGCCAAGAAGCCGGGGCCAGCGTGCATTTCCCGATCAGCCCGACCGTCGTGCATGTCCCGAAAATCGACGAATCGCCCGGCACCCCTGTTGTTGATCGTTCCCATCGCGCCGAGAAACCGATCCCGCTCCGCGGGAGTGAGTGTGTTGGCATCCTTGCGAATGCGGACCGTCAGATTGACGCTGCCAACGCTCGTTCCCGCACTCTTGGCCTCGACTGTCACGTCGTCGAGCGCCGTACTCGGACTGCCGAACTTTCCCGCGACGAAGAACGCCACCGACGCGCCACTCGTCGGGACGGGCAGCGTCAAGCCGTTGGCGAACGGCCCGCTCGACGCGTTGCTGAAGCGGACTTTGCCGGTCGATCCGGCCGCACAAGTCAAATCGATCATTGTCGTCGGCGCCGTCGCTCCGGACGCATCGGTCATCCGAACTCGGCACGGGGCCGGGCTCCATGTCACGAACCGGGCGGAAGCCAAAGGACTGTTGTTGATTTGGATTTCGACTTGCACGTTGGACCTCCACGCAAGCTCTTATCGCAAAAAACATTATCGGCGACTCGTGCATGTTTCAAGAACATCGGAGATTTCAAATGCTCTGGCCGTCCCCAAGGGATGTGACGGCACTCGACGTAGAGGGTGTCGCGGCTCTGAGCTTGGCTGGATCCGGTCTCATCGACCGAAATGTCGAACGCTCGGGATCGCATCCATCATCGCAGACGAAAGCTCTGCTCAAGACATTACATAATTGAGTCGCGTGCGCAGGTTGGCGTCGCACCTGGAAATGCCGACTACCAAAAGTTCAATAGCCGTCCTGTTGTCTCGGCTTAGCCTGGCTCGGTGTTCGGCGATCGAAAGGACCGTCGAAAAGGTCGTGTAATTTTGAGATCGTCAAAATAGGGCAACTCGGCGATCTGCATTGATCGAGGCGCCAACAGGGCCAACGGAGCCCCAACTCGGGACAATAAGATTTGAACTTTCGACTTGGGGCCAGCTCCGGCTTGGCGTTGGCAAGGCCCGCCATGTCTCGATTCATGCCAGGGTCAATGCGCTGTCTAGGTTCGCGGCGCTGCCGGGTAATCCGAAGGCCGGATGTTGATGCTGGCGAATTCTCGGGGTTGCGTTCCGCCCGTGTCCTACGGATAAAGTAGGGATTCGAATCGCCGCCGTGGTTGCAATTCTAGTGCGCAAAGGCACTTCGCACACGCGCTGAGCGACTCCAGCGATGAGGACGGTTTTTATTTGACCGGACGGCCTTGAGGCAACCCTTGGTCGTAGTTGGTCTCCCCCGTCCTGGCCGAATCTGTTAAATCCTTCACCTTCCCCGAATCGTTGGCCCACGAGTCGGTGCTAATTCAGCGGGTCGCCTGTTGACCGCAAAGACTGCGCTTAGCAACCGGCGCGATGGGGAGGGGTCTGAGGCACGGATGCCAGTCTTCGCATACGAGGCAGTCGACTCGTCGGCCCGCGATTTCACTGGAACGATCGCGGCCGATACACCACGCGACGCTCGAGACAAGCTGCGCGCCCAAGGCTATCGCGTCGAAGCGCTCTCGGAAAAGCCTAGCAAGGTGACCGGGCATCGCCGGCTTCTCGAACGCCGCGGGCGACACGCCGCGCAGCTCACGGCGGTGATCCGCGACCTGGCCACGCTGCTCGGCACCGGAATTAACTTGTCGGACGCGCTCGACACGCTGACGGCACAGCACAAGGGCCGCCTGCAAACGTCACTCCTGACATTGCGAGAGCGAGTCACCGGTGGCTCGAGTTTATCCGAAGCGATGCGATCGGAGCCGGGGCTTTACGATGAGCTGACGCTACAGATGGTCAGTGTCGGCGAAAACTCCGGAACGCTGGATCAAGTGCTCGATCGCTTGGCGGACTTTCGCGAGCGGTCGCTGATGTTCAAGGATCGTGTCACCACGGCCCTGATCTATCCCGCCATCGTAGTGTCGTTGGCGGTCGCAGTCTCGATCTTTCTGATGACGGTAGTGCTGCCAATGCTCTTGGAGAACTTGATCGAATCTGGCCATCCGCTTCCATGGCCGACGCGAGTTCTCAAGGGAATGAGCGACGTGTTGACCGCCGATGGAATCTGGTTGCTGATCCTTGCGGTCGGCGCAGCCGCGGGGGTCGTCTCCGTCGCGCGCACGGCCTGGGGCCGCCGCGCCTGGCATCGCCTGCTGTTCCGCCTGCCGCTCTTAGGGCCCTTGGTGCAAAAGCAAGAAATCTCTCGGGCTGCCGTTATCATCTCGACGCTGATGAAAAACGGCATCGTCTTTGTGGAGGCGGCGCGGATCGCCGCGGGGACGTCCAAGAACGTCCTGCTCAAAGAGGCGCTCGACGAAATCCGAGTCCGCGTCCAAGCCGGTCGCGATATCGGCGATGCTCTGGCCACGACCGGCGTCTTTCCGCCCCTGGTGGCGCTGATCTTCAACGTCGGCCAGCAGACGGGCAAGCTTGAGGAGATGCTCGATCGCCTGGCGGAGGGTTATGAGCGCCAGGTGGCCAGCGCCACCGCGCGCTTCACGGCGGCGCTGGAGCCGATTCTGATCGTGATCCTGGCTGTCTTCGTCGGGTTCATCTTATTTGCGACGGTTTTACCCATCCTGGAGGCAGGAAATGTCCTATAGCAAGCCTTTGTTAGCAATCACCCGAACGCGGCGCCGCCGTGCGGGCTTTTCACTGCCGGAATTAATGGTGGTCATCGTGATCATCGGCCTGTTGGCCGGCGTGGCCACGGTCAGCGTGCGGAGTTATCTCGTCCGCGGCAAACAGAACATCGCCAAGATGGAGATTGCCAAGGTCTGCGAAGCGCTCGATGCGTTTTATTCTCACTTCGATCGCTACCCGACTGCCGAGGAGGGGATTGCCGTGCTGGCCGCCAAGACTGCCGACTTCCCAGACGGCCTGCTCAACAAGGTCCCCAATGACCCTTGGGGCAACCCCTATGAATATGTCGTTCCCGGCAGCAATGGACCGTACGAGGTGATTTGTTACGGCGGCGATCACCGGCAGGGAGGCTCGGGCGGCGACGCGGATATCTCGAGTGTCGATCTCGGGCAGAGTAAGGCTGTCGCCCAGGGGCCGAGCAGCAATGTCACCCGCTAGTCGCGTTCGGCCGGGACGTACCGGCTTCACGCTGATCGAGTTGATGACCGTCTTGGTGCTCGTCGGACTGATCTCGGCCACCGCCATGCTCCGCTACAGCGGCAGCACCCGTCGCGCAACTTTTGAATGGTCACTGGATCGCGTCGTGGCCGCCGATCAAGTCATGCGGACTCACGCGACGTCGACCGGGCAGTCCGGACATTTGAGGTTCGAGATTGGCGGCAGGCGGCTGGAGCGGGTTGTTGGGCCGAAGTCCGCGATCGTTTCAGTTGTTGATCTCGGCGAGCGGCAACGGATCACCCGATTTCTGGCGGCACAGCGGCACGTGGAGACGGGGACCGTTGAAGTCCCTTTTGACCCGGAGGGGCACTCGGAAACCTTCGCCCTGGAAATCGAAGGGCCCGCCGATCAGTCGGCTTGGATTCTGTTTGCTGGTCTCACCGGACAAACGCGACGGTTTGGAGATCGACGGGATGTCGAACGGATACTCGAGCTCACCCGGCCGCCGGGGCCTGACGCTGGTTGAGGTCATCGCCGGCCTGCTCCTGCTGGCGACGCTCCTCACTTCCGTCTTGGCTGCCTTCAAGACACACGCTGCCCAGATCCGGGCGGCCCGCGATCGGCTCAAGGCGAGCGAGCTTGCCGAAGGGCTGCTCGGCGACTGGATGGCGCGCAATCAGCTGCCCGCCGTCGGTACACAGAAACCGCTTCCGGAGACCGATGGGTGGATGTGGCGCGTGCTCGCCAACGAACCCCAACTTTCGGGAGCCGCGCCGTTGCGGACGGTTCGCGTAGAGATTTGCCGACCGCCGGAAGCCGCTGGGGAGCAGATCCTGGCCTCGGTATCTCTCGTCGTCCAGGGGACCACTGTCGCCACAAAATAGACTTGAGCATCGAAGTCGAAAGTCCCATTTCCTGCACCCGAAAAGAACATGTCCCGAAGTCCCGCACAATTAAGATCAGCGACGTCGACGGCCCGTCGTGTTTTTCGCTTGCGTCGCGGATTGACGATGGTCGAGGTGCTGGCGGCAACGCTCTTGGCCGCTTTGCTCATGTCGGCGGTCCTAGGGGTTCTCAAGGCGGTGACCGCTCATCAGAAGGAGTTTACCCGCGGTCTGCCGGACACCTGGCGATCGAGATTCTGCGCACTCTTGGAGTGGGACTTACAGAACTCGAAGACGGTGCTCTTGAATCCGGACGGCTTCGAGCTGCGTGGATTTGCCGGTCGCGATCTCGTAAGCGGCACGCCGTTGCATTGCCGCACGTCGATTGAGTACGCCGTCAAGAAAGTTCGCGACGAATCATGCCTGGTCCGCACCGAAATCCACCTGGACGCGCCCAATCTCGATAGTGTGCGCCGCGAGTTGGTGCTCAGCCAGGTTGAACGAATCGACCTGGGAATCAATCCAGTTTTGGCTAAGACAATTCCAGGCCGGGATCCCACTGAGGGGGATCCACTGCCCGATCAAGTAGGGGTCGCGCTGACCGCCTCCGACAGTCACGCCGAGGTGTTTCGTCATGTTTTCGCGATCCGTTGATCGTTCCCATTTGCCGGAAGCGCGACAGCCCCGACGCGCGTTCGTGTTGGTCATGGTGTTGGCTCTGCTGACACTCTGCGCCTTGTGCTTGGCCGGACTCGCGCGCCGAAGCTTAGTCGCGGGCGAACAGGCGGCGCAGTCGGCGACTGACTTGCAGCGTCGCTGGGGCGTCCTCAGTTGCTTGCACACCATTTTGCCCCAGGCGAACGAACTCTTGGAGACGGCGGCAGCCAAGCTGCCCGCCCAGGCCCAGGTCTGGCCACTTCCCGCGAGTGTCTCCACTGAGTTTGACTTGGGTGAGCTGCATTTTTCCGTTCTGGTGGCAGATGAGGACGCCAAAGCCAACCTCAACACTATCTGCCGTAACGATGCCGACGGTCCACACGCAGTGGCCGCGCTGGTCGAGGAGCTGGCTGCTGGCGGGGACGGCCTGGCGGTTCACGTTGAGCCCCCCGCCGGCGGCGGTGACGCGAATCGCCGTAGCGAGATATTCCGCGGATGGGGGCAGGTCTTTGAACCTGCCGAGACCGCTTGCCCGGGCGAATATGCCGCCAAATTGCGTGACGCCACGCACGACATTACGTGCTGGGGAAGCGGCCGCCTGAACGTCGTCCGCGCCTCAGACGAGTCGCTTCGGTTGGTGTGCCGCAACCAGATTAGCCCTGACCTCTTGGCCAAGCTGCTGGCTCGCCGCCATGATCCGGGGCTGACCGGGTTGGATTCGCTCTTGGATGAATTAGCACTCGGTACCACCGATCGTTTGACGCTTCAGCGACTCCTCAGCGATCGCTCCTCGCGCTACTCGGTCTGGATCCTCGTCCGCAGTCCGCAACGGAGCTGGGCGACACTCGCTCTGGCTGACGGCAGTTCCTCGCAGGGTGCCGGCGACCTCGTTACTTGGTAATCCTGGCTCTTCATGCGACTCAAAACGACCAAACGCCTGTTGAACTTTGCCTCGCTGGCCGTACTCAGCAGTGCCGGCGCCGTGGGCTATTGGGGAGTGATGCCATGCTCCGAGGGGGACAGCAAGGCCAATGAACAAACGGCGACTGACTCGCCGACGACAGGAACTGCGAAAAAGCCGCCGGCAACCACGTCAGAGGCATCACGTCTGGTTGCGCACGTAGGCGGTACAGCGAGCCCGCCGGCGAATTGGACCCGGCCACTGCGTCGACCCCTGTTTGATCCTCCGCCCGTAGTTGCCGTTGTCGTCAAGCCTCCGCCGCAGCCGCTGCTGGTCAAGTTGCTGGCCACTGTGGTTGAGCCCGAGAACTCGACCGCCATGCTCAAGCACGCCAACGGCCAAGTCGTTTTTTGCAAGGTGGGTGATTCGCTCGGGGCGGACGAAGCGGGCACAGAAATCCTCAAGATCGAAACCGGGTCGATTTCGGTACGTCGCGGCCAAGAGCAACTGCGCCTCACCGTGGAAGGGGCGAACGGTAGATAATGTCAGTGAAATCACGTTGGATCCTTTCTCTGGGTCGCGGCCACTTGGACGTCGTGCGCGTCGCGTCCGGCGTCGTCGAGCGGATCGAAGGCATCGACGTCGATTTTCAGGCTATATCCGCCGCAACTGAGACGATCGCTGGCGTGTTGGAAAGACATGGCTATGCCGGAGAACCGGTGCTGTTGGCCCTCGGTTCTGGCGACGTCGTTAGTACCACCGTGGCGAATGCCTCGGGCAAGGCTCTCAAGCGAGCGGCACTGGCGTTTCTTGTCGAACCGGCGCTGCCCTGGTCGGTCGAGGACTCGGTCCTCGACTTCGAGCCGAGCGGAACATCCCGTGCGCTCGTGGTGGCGAGTGAGGCCGCTCCGCTGCGTCAGCTGATGAGCGGACTGCAGGAACGAGGCATTTGCGTCGCGTCGGTGACGCCGCTGGCGCGATTGGAACTCGCGGAGCACCTGGCAAAAAGCCGTGCGTTGGCCCCACGCTACGCGCTCATCTGGGGCCGTGGCGACACAGCCGACATATGGCTCGTGGAAAACGATCGCCCCGTCCTTTGGCGGTGGGTTCCGCTCGAGATTCCAGCGGTCGCGCAGACTTTGACTCAAATCGCCTTATGCGAGCACGAGGATTTCGTGCTGGTGGGTCGCAATCTTCCCGCCGAATTCCTCGCGTCGTTGAGTGAACAAACCGGGCTAAAATCGGTTGAGGCGAGTCCTCTCGATTCCGAAGAACTGCTCGACTGCGCCGCGCAGCAGGCGGCCGCGGTGCTCGCGGGCCGCTGCGACGCGCCGCTCGAACTCTGTCGCGACCAGCTGGCGCCGGCCGATCGTCGCCGCTCCATACGCCGCGAGTTACGCCTTTTGCAAGGGGCCGCAGCGCTGCTGATCGTGATGCTGGGGCTCGCCGCAGGCTTCAAGGGCCGACAGGTCGAGGCGATCCGCGCCGACTGCGAGACGCGTCGATCGGAACTCTTTCACGAATTGTTTCCCAATGAAAAGATTCCAGTGGCCGTCAACACGCGGCTACAAGGCGAGGTCACTCGGCTCAAAGGAGTGCGCGGTGAGAGCACCGACTTGCCGCAAATGACGCCCTATTTCGGCATCTTGGAACGCCTCTTGCGGGCTTTGCCGGAGTCGCTGCGATTCCGGTTATTGGAGGTCCGCATCGAAAATGGACGGTTATATGTCGTGGGACAGGTGCGGGCCCACGGCGACGCGGACCGCATCGCCGACGGCTTGCGCGCGGCCGGATTGGACGTGGGCGCGCCTAACACGAATCGGCTGGAGAAGGAGGGGGTGGAATTCCGCATTTCGGCTCACGTGCCGGCTCCGCCTTCCAAGAAACCGACGCGGAGGCCCGCCTGATGTCCGGGAACCGCTTGACGATTGCCGCGGCGCTGGCTGTTACCAGTCTGGTCCTATTTGACGGCTGGGCACTCTGGCAATGGGACGCAGCCCGCCAGCAACTCGACTGGGAGCACGCAGAGCTCGCGACCGCCGACCGGCTGGCGAACTCGATCCGTACTCTCCGCCGATCTCCCGAGAAGCTGGAACCCAACGCGCGCTCCGCGGATTCGCTGGCCAAATTAGTGGAGGGGGCAGCGCAACAAGTCGGTCTGAGTACCGACCGTATTGTCCACGTTGCGCCGTCAGAGCCGCGCCGCGTCGGCAACACCCCCTATCTCGAACAAACGACGGCCGTCGAGCTGCGAAACGTGACCCTCAAGCAAGTGGTCGATGTGACGCAAGCGGTGAGTCGGACGGCACCGCGACTCATGGTTCCGACAATCTCTGTCCGCATGCCGCCGGCGGAGTCTAATTCACCCGATCGCAATGAGTTATGGAACGTGGAGCTGACCTTGACCGGGCACCTGTACGAACCTAAGATGCCCGCCTCGCCTTAATCATCTGCTAAGAAATCCGCGTCCGCAATCTAGCGAATTTCTGCTGATCTACCGGTCTGCCAACCCGGCAGAACCGCCAAACCACGTCGACACCGCTCACCGTTTCGCGTTACTGCGGCCCCATCTCTCCGCAGCCGTTCCGATTCCCACCACGTTTGTTGTCAAACGTCAGGCATGCACCGAATCTCACCCAGACTCGGTCGACGGCTGTCTGCTGCGCGCCTGGCCGTGCACTCTTCCTTGTGCGCGGCACTGCTCGCCTGCGGCTGCAGCGGATTGCATGAAACGCAAAAGACGCAATATGTAACCGTGCAGGCCGACGGCCAGCACGACACGGCGTTGGCCGAAGCCGAACATGCCAAGGCCGTCGATTACTTGTGCGGCCGCACGTGTGGCGGCGCCTGTGACCTGGCGAAGGCCGAGGAGCACCTGCAGCAAGCGCTCGTGGCCGACGTCACTTACGGGCCTGCGCATAATACGCTCGGCATGCTCTACCTGCGACAGCACAAGCTTTACCTGGCTGCCTGGGAGTTCGAGTACGCCAACAAGCAGATGCCCGAGCGGTTTGAACCGCTCTACAACTTGGCGCTCGTTTACGAATCGGCGGACAAGTTGGACCGGGCCATTGAGTACGCCTCGATGGCTTTTTCGATCGCGCCCCGCAACGCCGACGTGATGGAGACCCTGATCCGCACGCGCCTCCGCAATGGTGAGTCCATCGAAGAAGTCCGGCCGCTGGTCAAGGAAGTTCTGTTTTACGAGACCCGTCCTAGTTGGGTCTGCTGGGCCAAGGAACAGCTTAGCCGCGCTCCCGAGAACCCGGCTCGTCTGCCGGTTGGGCCTCCGGTTCCCGGCGAGGTGCCTCCTCCCGAGCCGCTTTTCAAAGACGGGGCCGTGCCACCGCCCCCCCGGGACACGCCGTCTCCCAAGGTGGCGCAGCCCAATCGTCCCAGTCAAGCGACGTCCTCGACCGGTCCGGTACTGGACGGACCCGTCCTCGAGGCCGCGCAGTCTGAGCATGGTGCGGCCGCGACGTCCACAGCCCCATCCAATCAACCCTTGCTGATTTCCGGTCGGCCGCTGTCCTCCGTTGCCCAACCGGATGTCCATGCCGCCGGGTCGTCAGGCCCGATTACTCCCACGGGTACCAGCGGCAGTTCCACCACCAATACCTCCTCACCCGACAGCAACGGATCGCAGGATCCCAAGAGCGCGCCCGCATTGCCGGAAGCCCCTTAACCAGTTTCTGAGAAGTGGCAGCCAGACGAGCGTTCCCTGAACGACCATCCAAAGTCCGAAATTCCTTTGCCCGACGCGAATTCTGAGGTCTACGTCATGGCACGATCTCAAGCCCGGCGCCCAATCAGATCTGCCAATGCCGCACGGCTCTTTCTGAGCGTTGGTGGGCTCGCGCTTGTCACACTTGTGAGTTCCGGGCGGCTGCAAACCGTTTTCGCCCAGGACACGACTCGCCAACCGGCAACTGACAAGGGGAAAACGCCGGCAACGATCCAACTCACTTTGCCGCCAGAAACCGAACTCAAGACGCTGATCGACCTGGTCAGTCAGCGACTGGGAATGCCGATCCTGTGCGATGAAAGCGTCGCTAACAAACGTATCTCGCTCAACTCGCCAAAGCCCATCCCGGTTGACACCCTCTTGGATGTCCTGCGTAGCGCCCTCAAAATGAAGGGCCTTGCGCTCGTCGAAGCCGAGCCAGCCGGATGGAAGCGGGTCGTACCGGCTGAGGACCTGGTCCAAATCGCCGTTCCTCAAAACGGCTCGCTGGGGGCAGGGCAGACCGGGAATGTGGCCGTCACGCAGACATTCAGCCTCGCCCATAACGCGCCCGATCGGGTCTCCAAGGTCATCGAGCCTTTCTTGACCAAGAAGGGGGCGAACATCGTCGCCGTCGCGGACAAGAGATTGCTCATCGTCACAGATTACGCCCCGAACTTGCGGCGGATCGCCCAGCTAATCGAGCTCATCGACCAGGCCGGACCGGAGCGTGTGCTCAAGTTTCAGCGGATTGAGAATGTCGACGCCGGCGAACTCGCCGCCCAGATTTCTCAGGCTCTTTCGGCCAAAGGACCAGCGCAGGCCCCCGCCGGTTCCGCGCCGAACGTGTCGGCTGACAAGCGGACCAATCAACTGGTCATTGTCGGCGCCCGTGATCAGATTGACGAAGTGCTAGAGCTGGTGCGGGCCTTTGACGTGCCGCTCAGCCAGCGGACTCACGTCTATGCGTTCCGGCATGTCGATGCCGAACGCGTCGATCGCCTGGTGAAGCAGACCATCGATCCCGTGACGGCCGAGCATCTTTACCGCTCGGCCGTCGATCGCAGCGACAATCTGTTGGTGGCAACCGGACCCGAGCGCGTACACGAGCGCATCATCCAGCTCGCCAAGGAGCTCGACATCCAGACCGCGAAACGCGGTTCGAGCGGCCTTAAGTTCTATCGTCTCAAATATGCCGACGCCCAGGACGTGCTCAACACCATTCGCGCCATCGAGCAGCGCGGGACGACGGCCGGAGCCCCGGGAGCAGGGGGTATTCCCACCGGGCGCGGGGGCGTCAGCGGGCCACAAGGCTCATCGGGAGGTGTCGATGGCACGTCGGGCCCATCAGGCGCGCCGTCGGGACCGAATACCTCCGCCGCCACACCTAATGCCAGCCCGGTTGCCTTAACGTCTCAGGCGGTCCCGTCCGGGCCAAACGGTCCGCTGGGAACTGCGCCGGTCTCGGGCAACCAGTCACCTGCGGGCGCCGGATCGATCGTGCCCGGCGCGGCCCGCGTCTCAATCGATGCTAAGTCGAATTCCTTGATCGTCGTCGCCGATCGTCCCGTGCAGCAGGTCTACGAGGACCTCATTCGGGCCCTTGATCGTCCGCGGCCCCAGGTGATGATCGAGGCCAAGATCGTGATTCTCGACACGTCCGACAATTACTCGTTTGGTGTGGAGGTCTCCGCCCCGATCACCAATCGCGCGGCCCAGATCCTCCAGTTCAGCTCATTCGGGTTGAGCACGGTGAATGCGGCCACTGGGGCGCTCGCGATGAACCCGGCGCAGGGCCTCAACTGGGCGCTCGTCGATCCCAGCGCCGCCAGCGCGGTCGTCCAGGCGATGGCCAATCACACGCGATCCAAGGGCCTGTCAGCGCCGCGGCTCCTCGTCGCCGACAATTCGGTCGGCAATTTGGCCAGCGTCCAGGAGGTCCCTTACACGAGCGTCAATGCTTCGACGACGGTAGCCACGACTAGCTTTGCGGGGTTCGCGGAAGCGGGCACGACCGTGCAGGTGCAGCCGCGGATCATGGACGACAATCATCTGCAGCTGCAGTTCAACGTCAGCCTGAATAGCTTCACCGGCTCGGGCTCCAACGGCGTCCCGCCGCCGCGACAAACCGACCAGATCTCAAGCAAGGTCACCGTGCCCGACGGGTACACGGTCATCGTCGGCGGACTGACCAATCGCAACAACTCGACATCGCAGAACGGCATACCTTGGGTCGAAATGGTGCCGATCCTCAAGGATCTGACGAGCCTGCAAACGAAGTCATTTACGCAAACCACGTTGTTCGTGTTCTTGCGGCCGGTGATCCTCAAGGACGACAAGTTTCGCGATCTCAAGTACCTGTCGGACCGCGACATTAACTGCGCCCAAGAACCGCCCAACTATCCGCAGAGCTGCCCGTTGCTCGTTCGCTGACGCAGGATGGGTCCAGGCCTTTTAGGTCATCGATGATGGCAGTAGGCGCGGCAAGCACGCTGGCGGCGAATTGCGTGGAGGCACGGCTTGCCGCAGCCTTGAACAATTCTGTCGTGCCAGGGCCGGCAGAATCGACGCAGGCGGGGCGCGCGCCCAACGAATCACTCCTCGCTGCGAGCCGGCGAATCGGCATCGCAGATACGGACTTACTCAGGGCCTCGGCGGCCGTGCTGGGTGTTTCGTTTGTCGATGACCTGCGTGCGCTGCGGCCCTGCCCGGCCTTCGTCCAGCGCTTTTCGATCAATTTCGCTCGCCAGCACGGCGTCATCGCCCTCCTGACCGAAAGTAACGACGTCACCGTTGTGTTGCCGGGTCCTGAGACGTGGCCGCTTCTCGATACGGTCGGCCGTGTCTTGGGCGTGCAGGCTCACCCTGTCTTCGCGCCACGAGAAGAAATTCTGCGCGCGGCCAACTCGGTGTATGAGCAGGAGCGGTCGCAGCCTGATGTCATCTTGGACACGATGGGAACCGACGATGCGGCCGCCAAGCTCAAACAGCTTGAGGCTCGCGACGACTTGCTGGCGACTGATGGCCAGGCACCGGTCGTCGAACTCGTCAACTTGATCTTGCTCGATGCCGTCAAAGGGGCCGCCAGCGACATTCACTTCCAGCCGTATCGCGAGCAACTCGTCGTCCGCTACCGCATCGACGGCGTTCTCTTCGATGCGCACAAGGTACCCAAAACGCTCCAGGACGAAGTGCTCAGCCGCATCAAGGTCCTGGGAAAAATGGACATCGCTGAGAAACGGCTGCCCCAAGACGGTCGCGCGACGGTGACCGTGGGCGAAAGAATTATCGACCTGCGGATTGCGTCGCTCCCGGGCAGCTATGGCGAGCGAATTGTGCTGCGTCTTTTAGACAAGAGCACGCGGGTGTATTCGCTGGCGGACGTGGGCATGAATGAAGCAACTCAGCGTCGCTTCCGCGAGGTAATCGCGTTTGAACACGGGCTGATCCTGCTCACGGGCCCCACGGGCAGCGGAAAGACCACGACCCTCTATGCTGCCCTGCAAGAGATCAACACGCGAGATCGCAACGTGCTGACGTTGGAAGACCCCATTGAATACGACATCGAGGGGGTGAGCCAAACGCAGATCAACGTGAAGAAGGGGCTGACGTTCGCCAGCGGACTGCGCAACGTGTTGCGGCAGGATCCCGACATCATCATGGTGGGTGAAATCCGTGACCAAGAGACCGCTGTCATGGCGATTCAGGCGGCTTTGACGGGCCACCTGGTGTTTTCCACGCTGCACACCAACGATGCCGCCAGCGCCGTGACGCGGCTTTTGGACCTTGGGATTGAGCCCTATTTAGTGAGCAGTTCGGTCTTGGCTGTTTTGGCGCAGCGGCTCGTGCGGAAAGTCTGTTCGAAGTGTGGCGTTGACAAAGCCTTGACCGCTGAGGAGCTTGCTCAGCTGGGCATAAACGGAAACAGCCAGCGCGCCACACAATACCGGATCGGCCCGGGGTGCCCGGCATGTCGGAACACCGGCTATCGTGGGCGAGTCGCGATTTGCGAGTTGTTGCGTGTCGACGAGACTATTCGTCGGCGCATTCAATCGCGTGCGAGTGCGACTGATATTCGCGATGCCGCGATGACAGCCGGCATGACGCTCTTGCGGGACGACGGCATCGCCAAAGTCCTAAGTGGAGCTACCACGCCGTCCGAAGTCGCTCGCGTCACGGTTCGATCTGAATCGTGATGCCGATGGCGGTCACGGCCTTCACGCCTCAGTCGCTTCTTCGCTCTTCGATTTGAGCGCGACTGAAAAACTTTGGGAAATTTTCTGCACCTCCGACGATTATCTCTTGATTTTCACACCGAGCGCGGAGACTCTAACGTCACTCTGACGCGCGCCTCTTCAGGCATCCATCTCACGCGTCTCGAGGCAGTTCACAAAGGAATGACGAACAGGCTCAAGTAGCGAGTGCACGGAGGTCTTTTGCGCTGGCCGCGAGTCGCCAGCCGCTCTTTGTCGGTCTAAGGCCGGCGAAATTTCTTTCGGGACTTCACGAGTTTTATCCGACGGCGGTCAAGCTGCGCTTTGCGCCATTCGTGTGCACGTAGGTGGCTTGTATTGCGCTCGTGCTCGTACAGCCCCATCTCCAAGAGAGAACACGATCATGCGCAGCTCAACGATCGGACGGCACCTCTCGTTGCTTACTCTCGTGGCCCTGCTAATCGGCGTCGACGGGCCCCGTGCCCGTGCGCAAGGTCAGCAATCGGCGCTGCCGGCCAATTGGCAGCAGCTCTCGCCGGCCGATTTTGCGACGCTGGTTCAGGGCTACTACCAACAGGGAACGTTCAAGTCGCTGAGTCCCACCGATCAAGCCAGTCTCGCTACGCAAGGAGCGCGGCTGTTCGCGCAGGTCGACCTCGCCAATTCGTCGCTCAGCTATCAAACCCTAGACACGCTGGAGTTGGTGGGCCAATCCCAGCTCGACCAATGGACTGTGGCGAAAGCCAAAGGCGCTCTGATGGCCCGACGCGATAATTGGGCCGGTAAGCCCTACGCGGAGATGCGGGCCAAAGTCATGCTGATGAGGCGGCTAACGGTCCCCGACCCGATCTGGAATCTGGAAGCACGCCGCTGGGTGCTCGCAGGCGGCACGTCGGATCAGGTTCCCCCGAATGATCTGGTTTATGACTTCGTCCGGCAGATGTTCGCCGACTTCAAGGTCATCGATCACTCATTCTCTGTGAGCTGCGTGGGGCAAATTAACGCTCCACAGACCGGCGACTATACGTTTTTCATCAGCCCGATCGACGTGAACATGGGGTTTAGCAGCCCCTCGGTGAACGTCTCGATGACGGTGACCTTGGCAGGACAGGCGATTATCACCGCGTCACCGCCCAGCGTGCCCGCTCCACTCCCGGCGACTTCGCAACCTGGTCCTACCCCTACCTCGAATTGGGTTGCCCGCTCGAATGCAGTCACGCTCACCGCTGGCACGCCGGTCAACCTGCAGGTTGTGGTCACCGTGACTGCGCCGCAGAAGATTCCGGCCGGGTTGCTCCACGCCGTACTTTCCTGGCAAGGCCCCGGCATCTCGAGGTCCTTGGTGCCAGCGAGCGCCTTCTCTCAAGCGTCCGGAGCCCCCGGATTACAGACCACATACTCGTGGACAGCGGGGGGACAGCAGCAGTCGCTGACTCGCACGGATCCGATGATCGACTTTGCCTGGACCGATTCCTCGCTCCTCTTGGCGCAGGATCCGACCAGCGCGAATCAGTCAGCCGACGCCATGTGGCAGGCGATGACTGCGCCCAGCTTCCTCGCGACCTACGCAAGCACCACTCCCGTGACGCTGCATCCCTTCCTACGGGATCCGGAGCAAGTGTCGTGCGGACTGTCGACGGCCCGCCGGCGGGCGTTCCTCGATTTACTGCTGCAAAATCCGACCCTCTTGGATGCAATGGATGCGCCACATGTCGTCGAATTCTTCGAGGCGTTCCGAATCGGAACTCCGGACAAGGCGCTGACTGTGTTCGGGACTTGGGCGGCCCGGCAGCCCGATGCTTCTGCTGCACTTGCCGCTGGCCGAGTCTTCGACCGAGAGACCCGATCTTCGCTGGCAAAGATGGCGATCCTCACCACCCAACAATTGCCTGCACAAACATCTCATCTCCAACAGGAGTTTCTCCAGCTGCCGGACGGTCGCTGTTCACTGCCGGTGGCTTACACGCTCACCTTTAGCTTTCTGGGACGCGGCAAGCTCAGCGATTGGATCGCGACCCTCGACGCCAAGCTGGCCGATCCGACGCTCAACGGCGATCTGCGCGTCAACTGGCTGCTGGCCCGCGCGCAGGCCCAGGAGTTCACGCGCCCCGGCCAGTATCAATATCCATTTAATGCGCCCTATCCTTCCTTCTGGCCGATCAGCGGCCGACAGTACCTGTTTCAAGCGTTCAACGCGGCCCAAACTCCCGCGGTGAAGGCGCGAGTGGCTAAGGAAATCGCGGCGCACATGACGATTGCCGCGGACTTTCAGGGGGCTAAGGACCTGTTGGGCCAAGCGGCGAATAGCCTGCCCGACGCACAAAAGTCAGTCCTGACCGGCTGGCAGCAGCAGATCGACGGCCTCGTGGCAGGACAAGCGCAAGAGTCGCAGGCACAGGTGTCACAGGCAAACACCGCTTACCTCAGGCGCCTCCAGGCGCGTCGCGCTCAGGCGGCCAGTCAAGGAGATGCGACTGCAGTCAGCCGTTACGACACCCTGATCAACGCGGCTTCCAGCCACCAGTAATTCAATGGTGGCTGTAAAACCCAGAATCCGAACCCGTCAGCGATCAAGAGGTTCGGTGTCCGCACGGATTCATTAAATCAATTCGGCAGAAGCATCAGACATTGCAGGGAGGCCAAGATGAGCCACACAGGTCGGAACCTGGCGGGAACGGTCAGCAGTGGACTTCGACGGAAGCAACAGGATCGACGTGGCGGACAGACCGACCGGCGCCGCACGCTCACTTGGCTCCTAATAGCTGCGTCCGTGATCGGCTGCCTGCTCTTTTGCCCGACCACGGTGTCCGCGCTAATCCGAGAGTACACCAGCTCCCAAGGGCACGATGCGCCACCGGGCCCGGAAGTCGGCGAAATCTGTCCAATCTGTCCCCCTGGACCCTGCTCCGGCGCGCCCGCGACGAACTCCGTATCTACGCCCGGTGGAAGTCGCAACACAATCCTCTATCAATGGGGCTCCGCCTACGAAAAGGCGACCGATTTAAGCCTTTCGGCCCCCGGCATGAACTGGACACTAACGCGTTCTTACGTCAACGGAGCGGCGGCCATCGGCAGTACGAGCACGACCCAGGGGACCAACTGGTTCAACAATGTGACCGATCGTTGGATCTATTCTCCCAACAGCACGACCCTCAACGTGTATCTCGACGCCATTAGCATGCAACAATTCACCCAATCGGGCAGCACATGGACGTCGCCCCAATATGCTTACTCGGTCCTGACCTACAACTCTTCCACGAGCTCCTACACCTTTACTGACCAAATTCAAAACCTGTACTGGATGTTCAACGGCATCTCCAGTGGCGCAAGCTCCGGGGGCCTTACCCAAGAAACGACCCAGCAGCTCGTCTCCCAAGGCAAGTCGGGATTTGACTACACCCTGAATAGCGCAGGATTTCCTTCGCAAATCACGACACCGACTGGACAGGACTACAGCATTGTCTTCACCTACGAAACTGGCAACTACCTGACTCAAGTCCAAATCAAGGACGCTTCCGGCAACGTCCTCGAGCAGGTCAATTACACTTACTATCAGGACGTGACCAGCCCTACGACCGACCTGGGTTCGACCGGCGACTTGGTGCAGGTTAAGGTGTCGAAACAAGCCACCACCGATTCGCCAGGCACGCTCTCCATTGTTCGGTACACGCAGTACCGCTACGTCAACTCGGCCCCGGGGCATCTAAAGGCCGTTTACGAAAACGATGCCGTCCAGCGCATCCTCACTTCCACAGGCCTCTCCTCTCCGACTGCCATTCTCAGTCAAGCCGACAATTACGGCACGCCGGCCATCAGTTCCTTCGCCAGCCGCAGCTTCACGTACTACACCTCTGACGCGAACACCGCCAGCATTAACACGCCGTTTTCCGCCAGCGAAAACCTGCAAAGCGAGTACGGCGGCAGCAATCTCGTCGAAACCAACTACGTGGCCACCGAAACGATCGGCAGTTGCAGCAGCTGCGGCACCGCCCATTCGGTGACGAAAAGTTACTTTTACATGAGCTTGGCTAATACGGCGACCGATCAGAACCAGGTCGTGACGCTGTGCGTCGAGGACACCCAGGATTCAGCTGGCACGGCGATTTCGCGCAAGATCCTCGGTGTGGATGGTAATGGACGCGTGCTGCGGCAGGCGTTCATCCAGAATCCCACCACGTCGCCCACGTTCTGGTGCGACTCGTGGGTCTATGCCACCTCGACCGGCTCGACGGCCTTGCCGTTTCGTTTGTCCGAGCATCGCTATCCCAGCGCCCACACCGGCGTCACGTCGAACTCGACGTTACGGACATTCTTGAATCCCTATAACGGCTCGAGCTGGTCGAACGACACCAGCACCGTTAACTCTTCTTCAGGGCAAATAGAGTCCTACTCCTACAATTCCACCGGTCTGCAAACGGGCGCCTTTGTCAAGTACGGCGAAAGCGGCACGGCTTACTACGTTTCGGCGAACGTCTACGGAGACAGCGTCAATCCGACGGTTGTCACGGGGACCTACGACTATCCGACCCAGACGACGACCATGACCGGCGGCAATGAGACGACCTACAGCTACACCTATTACGACTCGGCGCATCTGCAACCCGAGACCAAGGTCACGACATTGCCCGCGGTCTCGACCGGTCAGAACGGCTCGGGTGTGGCCACGACCAAAGGCGAGTACTACGACAACCTGGGCCGCCTGCGCTGGGCGCAGGACGGTGAGGGCTACATTAACTACTACGCCTATCACCCGGTGATGGGAACTGTCGCTCTGGCGGCGGTCGACGTTGATCCGTCCAGTGTCAGCAGCGATATCAGCAGCGGCTCGAGCGGCAACTGGGAGGCGTGGACCGTCGACGGCGCGAATTCCAACAAACCGACCCGCAGTGGGTCGCTGCCGACCACGCTCGCTCTAGAGAGCAAGACGTATTACGACGAGCTCGGTCGGGCCACCCAAGTGACGGATACCGGCGGCAACAGCCATTACACAACCTACGCCAATCTGCAGACGATCACTTTTCCGTTCTGGAACACGTCGACCAGCCAGTCACTGTTGCCGATTCTAGTGATCAATCTGAACAGTGGGGCGCAGGTCAGTGATGAGATCGGCGTGCGCGCCAGTTATACGGCCATCTCGACTTCCGGCGGCGCGCCGACCGGCTTCTCCACCGCCCCATCTCAGAGTGATTACGTGACCTGGACCCACTACACCTACGACGGCAACACGGGGTACTTGACGTACACGGATCGCTACATCGACTCGCCTTCGAGCGGCGCCGGCACGCTGAGTACCGATTTTTACCGAACGGTCACCGAGTACGACACGCAAGGGCGACGGCAGTACGACGTTCAAGTGATCCGCGGCTCGGCCCATGCCAATCGGGTTGAGCAGGTGACCCAGTACGTGTACGACGTGCGGGATCGAATTGTGCAGATCAATAGGGGCGTGAGCGGCGACTCGGCGGCCAATAGCCAGGACATGACCGACAGCTACAACGTCTATCCGACGTTGTACACGGCCTCTCAGACGGTCTACGACGGCGGCGGCGTGGGTGATGACTTCGTCACGAAGACGCGGGCGTTTTATGGGACCGGATCGACCGCTTACACCGGCACCAACCTTTACCGGACGTACCGCGGACACTTGCGCGGTCTCGAACCCTTTTATGTCAGTGGCGGAACCGAGACGGCGATGGGCCCGTATACGGTCAACGACGTCGACTGGAAAGGCCGGACCGCGACAACGGCTCAGTACAGCGCCGACCCGACGTGGTCCTCGGTCCTGACCTCCGATGGGTACACAGCTTATGCCTCCTCCACGAGCACCAATCGCCTGACGGAGGCCAGTCTCCTTTACGACAACCTCAATCGGACATACCAAAGTCAGCAGTACGACATCTCGCCTTCATCCGGCACAGGCACGAATTACCTGGCCCGCAACACCTTCTACGATCGCAACGACCGCATTGTTGCCTCGGCGCCAGCGTACGCTGCCGGAACCGAAGCCGCGTACGATGGCGCTGGCCGCCAGTACGAGTCCCGCACGGTCACGGCCTTGCAGTCGACCCCCTATTCCTCGGGCGCCTATCAGTATTGCGCGCCCACCCCGCTTCCAACCCTCGCTTCGATGTCGGGCGGCGATGCCGGCGTCTTGCAGATGACGCATCAGACGCTGGACGCCGACGGCAACGTGCTCGAGACCGACACCTTCGAGGACAATCATGACGACATCACGGGCTCGAGCCCAGGGATCAATCTGACCAGCAACAACGACTACGTCCGCCGCTCGGTGTTCAGTTGGTACGACGCGGCTAACCGGTTGACGACCACGGCCGACTATGGCTCGGGCGACACGGCATCCGGAGCCGGCCAATGGAAATACGCGACGATCCCCACCCGACCGTCGTCGGCTCCGACGAGCTCGAGCAGCACGGCCTTGGTCACGCTTTACGCCTACACGAGCGACTCGGGGCTCTTACAGACGGTCGCCGACCCGGCTGGGACTGTGACGAAGACTTTCTACGACAACCTCGGCCGCAAAAGCTACGTGGCCCAGAATTGGCAGAACTTCGTGCCGCCGAGCACCGGCACTGGGAATCCCAACGATCGCGTGACCAGCTACGTTTACGATGGGCCGCAACGTGTCCAGCAACTGGTGGCCATGGATCCTAACGGAGACGGCAACCTTTCCGACAACCAGGCGACGACCTACCTTTACGAAGATCCGGTCGACGCCAGTCGCAACACAAGTCAGATTTATCCCGACTCGAGCGACACGACATCCTCAGGCACGAACCAGATCAAGCTGGCTTACAACGTCAACGGGAGCCTAAGCCAGCGGACGGACCAGCGCGGCGTGGTCCTCGCTTACGCCTACACGAACAATCGCCTGCTGGCGACCGAATCCGTCACCACCCTACCAAGCGGCGTCGACGGGACCGTGCAGTCCATCGCTCACACGTACGACAACCTGAATCGGCCCAAGAACATCACGAGTTACGCGAGTTCTGGCGGCACCGGGACAGTCGTGAACGACATCCAGTACGCCTATTACAACGGGACGGCGAAGCCGGTCACCGCCTACCAGGAGCATTACGGCGCCGTCAACACGTCGACGAGCCTGAATGTTCAGTACACGTACGACACGACCACGACGGGGTCGATCTACAGCAATCAGTTGCGACTGCAGACGGAAGTTCATCCCAACAGCCGGGCCATCTACTACGACTACGGCTCCTCGTCAGGCTCAACGGCCGCTTACACTGCGACGTCAACCATCCGCGAGATCTGGGACGGCGGCCCCTCCGGGACGGGTCTGGCCGTCTATGATTACAACGGCGCAGGCACTACGTTGGCGATTGCGACTTCTCCACAACCATCCTTCAAGCTAGATCGGTTTGAGGGCACGTCCGGAACGTACGCCGCACTCGACCGTTTCGGGCGCGTCGTCGACCAATATTGGGCGGGCTTCGGCGGCACCTCCGACGTTGACCGCACTCACTACGCCTACGACTACAACAGTCGTCGCATCTACCGCCAAATCGACACGACGATCTATCCGACCGACAACCTGGATCAGGCTTACACCTACGATCCTCTGCGCCGCCTGTTGACATCGCAAGTCGGCAGTATTTCCGGGACCACGATCGGCGGGACACCGGCAAGCGAAGAAGACTGGACGCCTGACGGCCTCGGGAACTGGGCGACCTACGTGCAAAAAACGAGCGGCACTGCCAGCCTGAATCAGAGCCGCACGGCCAGCCCGGCCAATGAAATCTCGGGGATCTCTGCCTCCGTCGGCTCGACATGGGTCAGTCCGGCCTACGATCTTGCCGGCAACATGACCACAATTCCGATCCCATCGTCGCCAACGTCTGGTTACACCGCAACCTACGACGCTTGGAACCGTCTGGTCTCATTAGCCAACGGCTCAACCACCGTTGCCACATACGTGTACGACGGACTCAGCCGCCGGATTTTCAAGGGCATCTACGTCAGCGGCTCGCTTGACCACTACGAGCACGCATACTTCAACGAGGCCTGGCAAATTCTCGAAGTCCGCAAAGAAGTTAGCGGCACGATCAACAGCAATCCGCTAGAGCAATATGTCTGGCATCCGTTTTACGTCGATGCACCGGTCCTTCGCGACTACGATCCAACCACTTCAGGGTCGCCGACGCGTTACTACTATACTTTTGACGCCAACCACAACGTAACGGCTTCTACGAGCACTAGCGGTAGCGCTAGCGAACGTTATTACTACTCTCCTTATGGCGTCGTGGCGTTTCTCAATAGCAGCTTCACTGCGATCTCCGGCGGCGCAAGCCAGATTGGCAATACCCTGGCCTATACCGGCCGACCATACGATACTGAAAGCGGTCTGTATTGTTATCGCTACCGATATTACCACGCGCAGATTGGAGCTTTCCTTGCGCGTGACCCGGTGGCATACGGCGGGGGAAGCTTGAGTCTATACCAATACGTTCGATCATCCCCAACGCTTTTCATAGATCCAGCCGGGTTATGCGATTGGCCAACCACTATCGGAAACGCTGTCCGGAACGGATGGGCTGCAAAGGAAGCCTTCGAAAACACGCTAAATGACGAAGTGGTGGGCGGAACAGTCAGTCTGATTACCGGCGAAAGTGGCGCCGCATTAGGCAACAAGGCCGTGAGAATGGTCGAAAATAATACGGGGCAGTCGTTCTCTGGAAGCCCCTCGGAGTACATTGAGTTCGCCGATCACGTAAAAAATGAACTCAATGGTACGTATCCGATGACGGAGGGCTTATCGGGAGTTGATCTCGCCACTAACACGCGTCTTGATACTACAACTCGTCAGGTTCGCTTCCTCAATGGGTTCGGTACAATGGTGGGTATCGTAACGATCGGATCAGGCGTGGCCGGCGAGGCGAGTGAGGCAGCTAATGTTGCGAAGGCAGCCCGACTGTACCAATCGGGACTTGATTTGATCGGAAGCAGCGGGGCAGACGATACTATTGCCATTGCCCCAAAATACACCCACGTCTACCGAGCGGTTAGCCCAGCTGAACGTCAGAGCGTTCTCGCGACTGGTCGATTGTCGCAAGGACCAAACTCCCTTGAGGGCAAATGGTTTGCAGACACTCTGGAGGGTGCGATGTTGCATGGAAATGCATTGTACCCGGATGGCAATTTTGTCATTATCGAAGCGGATGTTCCAAACATGGTACGGAGCCTAATTACGTTTCCGAATCTCGACGGCCGTGGGCCAGCCAGATATGTCGCTAACCCAGATCTACCACAAGTTATACCCCGACTGAATTAACTGACATGAAGAAAATGCGCGCACTGATCGACTGGATTCCCAAGGAGGATGGTGGCAGAACGAAACCGCCATCTGGGGTGGGGCCACATCCTTACTCGACCGTCGTCCGGATAGGCGAAGAGGAGTGGCCGTCGGCCGAGTCGTGGTCGCTAGTTGTGAGGAAGCAGGAAGCGGAAAGCAGTGAATATCGCTGGATCGCTGATGTGCACTTTCTGTTCGAAGAAGCTCCTCAGGATTCTCTACGGCTTGGGCAAACATTCGAGTTGTACGAGGGAGCCAAGTGCGTTGCTCGTGGGCGGATTACGGAATGAGTACCCATATATATGACGACAATGCATCAGTGCTTCTTGGAATTTGTCAGGTGTCTCCATCCGCCGTCTTTCTATTGTTCAAGAACAAATCCATAGCCGTTTAAAACCGGTAGTGAGCCGCTGCCGTGGGGCCCGGAAAACGGGGCCCGGGCGCGGACGTGCTCGATTTCTTGAGAAAATCCGGCCAGGAGACTCGTGCGGCCGGCGCTACTGGGCCTGCCTTCGACAACTGGTCAAGGGAATTTGGGCAGCGCGCGAGCAAATGCGAGCAGCGCTGCTCGCAGGCGACGTAGAGCTCAGGCGCCGCATCGCGTTCGACCTGCATTTAGCCGGCAAGTCGCTTAGCACGATTTGTGACTTGGTCTTGTCGGAGTCGATGCGCCAGATCGGCGACCAGTGGAGTTGCCAGCATGCTGAGATCTACCAGGAGCGCCGCGCGTCCGAGATCTGCCTGAGACTCCTCTCCGAATTGCAGTCGTCGATTCCCGCACCAAATGACAAACAGCCGCTCGCGATCGGCGGAACACCCAAATGTGATCCCTACTCGATCCCGACCACCATGGCTGAAACTGTACTCCGCCAAAATGGCTAGCGTGCGCAGTCGCTAGGTTCCCGACTCCCGTTCTACACGCAAGCCGCGGCGGTTCGAGATCTATGCCCAGACTTGTTAGTGCCAAGCAAGCCACCGCCCGGCGTTGACTCGCGTGGTTTCCGCAGTCTGTTTTCGGTTCCATCGGTGATCCGTCGCGGCGTGTTGAGGGCGGTTCAAAATGGCGGCGCGGGGGAAGAGTCGCGGCGGTTCAATTTGGCGGCGCACATGAGTGCAGTCCTGTGAGGAGGCAAGATGGGGAGCCATTCCCCGATCTGACC
>Ga0210390_10001319_pt1 | contig 24026 bp, 15 predicted proteins | sample IncBWH11OmetaG_FD_161050 | JGI IMG/M metagenome (GOLD analysis project Ga0210390, IMG submission 161050) | Forest soil microbial communities from Barre Woods Harvard Forest LTER site, Petersham, Massachusetts, United States - Inc-BW-H-11-O ... | reverse complement strand
TCTGCGTGCTCGTCGGCGGTTGCGTCGAGTGGGCAGGCTCTTACCAGGCGTACCTGGAGAGTGGACCGCGGTCGTTGATCGTGCTTGGCGTGATCGCGGCCACAGGGTTCGTTTTGGCGCTGGCGACCGAAATCAACACCCGCGCGATCGGAATCGTGCTCAACCTGGCCTTTCCGACGGTCGTCTTGACTCGCGTGCTGATGGACACGGCCCAGGACCCGACCTCACACAACCTCGTCCCGATCGAACTCGCCTTCGCCCTGGTGATCGGCCTCTTCGCCGCCTGGCCGGCAACCTGGCTCGGCCGCGGCATCCGCACGCGCGCCCGCCGTCGCCGCGCGCACTGACCTGCGCCCCTTTTGTCGGGACGCATTCTCCGCGTCACTCGAATTCGGAAAACGAGCGTTCGAGCTTCACTTGGGGGAACAGCTTGCGGTCGCGGCGCAAATAGCGGCGAAGCGATGGTCGCAAGGTCGAGTCCAAAGCTAACCCTGTACGTCATTTGAGCTGAACTTTTAATCGGCGGATCGCTAGCGCCCGGGTCGGTCGACGTTGTAGCCATTGTTTTGCGCGCTACAGCGATTTTCAGTTAAGCTTCCGCAAGCGGAACGCCGCTGCCTGAGTATCCTAGGTGGTCTCGATCAATTCGAGCGGGTCAATCCATGACGAGCGACATTTCCAAGATCGTGCGTGACGCCGAGAAAATAATCGACAACGCTTACAAGGATTTACCAATCTTCAAGTACCCTCTCGATGTCGCGCTTTATGCGCTACTCGCTGCATTCGATAGTGACATCTACACAGAGCGCATGGTTAGGGATCTCTGCGACCTCCCGGACTTGACCGTCAGCCAAGCCGCGATCTTCAAGTTTCTCGGCGAAGGCTTCGTAATCGCGATGCGTTGGCTACTTGACGGACGTGATCCGTGCGACGTACTTCCCGTCGCGGATGATCGGACGATTTGTGACGCGCACCAGCTGATCGAATATGGATCGGCCTACCATCAGGTAGCAATGATGTACAGCCTCTATAGCCAGGGGACCATGGTCGCAGAAGCGCCGGCCCCTAACACAATCCGCTTCCGGTATGAAGATGCCTTTCGCGCTGCCAATCATGCGTGGGGATATCACGATGAAGTCAGCAGAGAGAGGTTGGTCCGAGCGCGTAACCGCCGAGCCTACCTTGATCAGCAATTCAATGCCGCGACGCAGATTTACGACCGAGTTCCTTACACCCTTGATCAGGGTCGAGTCGTTCTCGGTGACGTTTCGATGCTGCGGTCACCGGAAGTATCCCGATACACCAACTCAGTTCTTCGGTCGGAACACATTTTTTCGGAGAGACATGACCTCGGCGGATACACGATCGGCGATTTCAATAGATTTTGGCACGGGTTTCATTGCTGGAGTGAGTGTGCAGCGCAGATTTACTTGACAAGTTTTGAAGGCGGCACCGCTCAGAAGGAGTGTGCCCCGACACAGGTCATTGCGACGGAGCGGTTCTTGGAAAACATAGTCGCGATTGCCGACATCTCGCGGCACGCGGCTTCCACAATTATGAGGCAGCTTGCTTTTGACTATCGGACGAGGACGAAACGTCCAGACTGCTTCTTGCAACCGCTCATTTGCGGCCGGGGATCGGTCTCTTGGAGTGTGAGGACGGCGCTATTTTCTCGATCTCAGAGGAACTTGCTCAAGTTAATGGCGAGGACACCCTCTCAAAAGGCGCTTGCAGACTCCATTATCGGCAGCCGAGAGGCGGACCTCCTCAATTCGCTAAAGGTGTGGCTTGAAACGAAGGGTTGGTCATGCGCAACTAACCGGCCGCTCACTAGAGGGACGGCAGGCGAGGTCGATCTGCTTGCTGTTAACTGGCGGGTTCCCTCGGAAGTGTTGGTTGTTGAGGCGAAAGCCCTGCTTCAGCCGGACGATGTGAACGAAGTACGTGCCGCGAGCGACGAACTCTTACACGCACAAGAGCAAGTTCGGCGCTCAATCAAGGTGATCGGGGGTATGTCCGCGCAGGAGAGGTCGGCCCTTTTTCCATTCGTTGAATGGGATAAGGTGCAGAACTGGTACGGAGTGGTGATCACACCCGAAGCAGAGCCCGGATTCAACGTCGAGCAATCGATTATTCCCGCATGTTCTTTTGCAACGCTGCGCGAGCACCTGAAGCGCCGACAATGGGCATCGCCTCTTCAATTATGGAGAGCGATGACCTCTCGCGAATGGCATGCGGAGATACAAGATGCGAAGTCGGGTCACGAAACCATCGAGCTGGCTGGGCTGCGATTCGAGATCCCTTGTAGGTTTATCAATGAGAATCCGCGATCCAAATCACGAGAGCCGGAACGCGACCTGTAACTGCCGGCGTTTCTTGAGTCATGCCTTGCCCTCGCAATTTCACGTGTGCGGATTGAGAAGAATGAGCGCACAAGCACACGGCGAATCTCAGGTTGCATGACCAATCGATTAGGGAACGGCGGATTCGAGTCGAGGCTGCGACCGCCTCAATGAGCCGCCGGCTGCGCCGGGGCGCACTTGGCCGTCTTCGCCAGGGCGAGCTCTTTGACCGCCTTCAAATCGAGCTTGCCGGTGCCGAGGATCGGAATCTCGGGGACTTCGATGAAGCTGTCGGCCGACGGGAGCCAGAGGTTGGGGATGTCGGCTTCGCCCAGTTGCTTGAGCACTTCGTCGACCGGCTTCGACAGCCGCTTGTGCAGCACGATGATCCGCTCGCCCTTGTCGGGATCGGGAACTGCCGTGACCGCGATGCGGGCTTCGCCTTCGCCCTCTTCGTCGCTGGGGTCTTCGACGATCTTCTCTAACAGCTCCTCGATGCGGATGTGCGGCACCATTTCGCCGGCGATTTTAGAGAAGCGGCTCTGCCGGCCCGTGATGTGGATGAAGCCCTCGTTGTCGATCTTGCCGATGTCGCCCGTGTTGTACCACCCGTCGTGAATCACTTCGGCCGTCTTCTCGGGCTTGTTGAGATAGCCGGCCATCACGTTGGGCCCCTTGATCCACAAGAGGCCGTCCTGATTGAGGCCCAAGTCGGCGCCCGTTTCCGGATCGACGATCTTGGCGGCGACGTGGGGAATCGCGCGGCCGATGGTCCCTTTGCGCTCCGCCTCGTCGGTTCCGCATGCGGCGCGGCTCTTGGGCACGTTGCAGGCGGCCAGCGGCGACAACTCGGTCGTGCCATAACCCTCGGTGGGGAAGATCCCGAACTTGTCCTCGAATTCCTTCGCCAGATCCTGCGGCAGCTTTTCGGCCCCGGTGATCACCAGGTTGACCGTGCGGAATTGTTCCTTCTCGCAGCGCTTGGCGTAGCGTTTGATGAAGGTCGGCGTGGCGGCGATGATCGTCACCCCGTACTTGTCGCACAGCTTGCCGATGACTTTCGCCTCGACCGGGTTGAAATGGTAAACGGCGGAAGGCTCGCCCGAGGCGATCAGCCACAGCGGAAACGTGTAGCCGAACGAGTGGAAGAAGGGGAGCACGCCCATCAGCACGTCTTCGCTGTTGAATCGCAACAGCTCATTGGCCGAGTCGAGGTTGGTGGCGATGTTCATGTGCGTCTGCATCACGCCCTTGGGCTCGCCGGTCGAGCCAGAGGTGAAGATCACCGTCATCAAGTCGTCGGGCTTGATGTGCTGCATCCCCAGCATTCGCTCCAGTACAAAGGCGGGCAGCACGAACGCCTGGAAGGCGGCAATCAACTTGTCGAGACGGGTGGCCTCTTTGCGGAGGTCTTCGAGTAGCACAACTTTGGCGTCGAGGTCGAAGGGACGCTTCTCCAGGAAACGGGCACTCGTCAGCACATGCTTGATGCCGGCTTCGCGAATGCAGTGATTGACGTCCGGGTTCGAGAGCGTGTAGTTCAAGTTGACCGCCACGCGCGGCATTAGCGAGACGGCCAGGTTGGTGGCGACGCTGCCCACCGCCGGCGGCAGCAGGATGCCGACCATCTTTTCGTCAGGCCCGATCACTCGCGAAATGAGCTTGCGCAGCACGAGTCCGGCCGTTAGCAGCTTGCCTGCCGTCAGGTCGGCCGTCGGCCCGCTGGAGTCGGCCACTTTGAAACGGAAGCGGCTGCGTTTGAGTCGCCGAATGGCCTGGCGTTGCGGGACCAGAATGCGGTCTTTCCTTGCCTCCACGGCTTCGACTCCCAGGGTCTGCACGGCTTGTCGCACTTGGTTGACGTCGTCGGGATCGGCGAGCGGTTTGCCAAACAGGATGGAGACGGGGTAGGGCCAGTGACGGGGTCTCTTCCAGAGAAATTTCCCGTCGCTGTAACTGAAGATACTACCCCAAAGCCCGTCCAGATACACCGGGATTACCGGGCAGTCGGTCCCCTCGACAATTCGCAATAAACCGCGCTGAAACGGCTGCAATTGGCCGGTACGCGTGATGCCCCCCTCGGCGAAAATGCAAACCAGATCGCCTTCCTTCAGGGCTTCCGTCGCCGACTGGAGCGAGCGGAGCAGCGCCTTGGGGCCGTCGGTGCCACGGATGGGAATCACGTTCCACATCCGCGTCAGCCAATTGATCCACCAGCCCGAAACATAATCGGACCAGGCGATCATCCGGATGGGACGATTCGACACGAGCAGCAGCAACACACCGTCCAGCCACGAAACGTGATTGGCGACCAGGAGCGCGCCGCCGCGCTCCGGCAGATTCTTCAGGCCGCGCACGTGCAGCCGGTAGAAGAGCTTGCTCAGAATCCAGACGATGCAGCGGACGGTGGCCTGTGGGATCAGGCAAACGACGTAAATGGCGACGGGGACGGTGCCCAGACCGGCGACCAGAAAGATCGTCGCGGCCGACCAGTCCAGCTTCGCCTGCATCAGCCAAAACAGGCCGGCCGCCACGAGCATGAAGCTGTAAGCGATGAAGTTGGCGGCAGCCAGAATCGTGCCGCGGGTTTTGACTTCGCTGCGCTGCTGCAAGTAGCTTTCGAGCGGGATGTCGAACAGGCCGGCCGAAACTCCCAGCACCGTCAGCCACACGCACGACCAGACAAAGGCCCGGTGGGTGGCCGCCGCCGTCGCCTCGACCGCGGGGTTGCCGGTGAGTGAGTGTCCGGTGAGGTAGAGCAAGAAAGCGCTGACGCAGATGCCGGCCGCTCCCAGCGGCACGATCCCCAGCTCGACTTTGTCACCCGACCAGAGACCGGCCAGCACGCTCCCCAGGCCGACGCCGACGACCAGCATCGCCAACAGCGGGCCGATGTTTTCCTGCCCGACCGCCAGGACCTTCGTCCCATACGAGTCGATGTTCATCTGAGCCAGCGACGCCAGGAACCAGAAAAAGGCGATGCCGAGCGCGGTGCGGAACAGCGTTCGATCGCGGGCCAGCAATCGCAATTCGGAAAGCGTTCCGGTGACAATCCGTTTCGGGAAGCGGCGGGCGCGGTCGGCAATCGGCAGCGGGCGAATCATCAGGCTCGCTCCCAGCCCCAACAGTGCCACGCTGATGAAAGCCGTCGCTGCGCTAGCGACCGAGCTCAACGTCGGCCCCGCCGTCAGAATCGGCGTCTTCGCGTCGAACAGTTTCTGCATCTGGACGAAGAGCCCGTTGCCGGCGACGAACCCGACCGCGGACGACACGATGGTCACCAGCCCCATCAAGCCGTTCCCCTTCGTCAGTTTCTCCGGACGCAGGATTTCGGCGATCGAGCCGTATTTCGAGGGCGCAAAGAGCGCGGCCTGAGCCCCCATCAGCATCACCACGACGAACAGCAGGTGAATGCTGCCGAAGAGGACGGCCAAGACGCCCAGGATCATCAGCCCGACTTCGGCAATTTTGCAGCCGACGATCACCGTCCGCTTGCTGAAGCGGTCCGCCAGATAGCCGGCCGGCGCCGCCAGCAACGGGTAGGGCAGGGTGAAGCAAAACAGCCCCAGCGACAACGCCAGGGCCGAGCCGATCACGTCCTTCCCCAACGGCACGACGAACCAACGAAACATGTTGTCGTTGAGCGTGCCCAGAAACTGGGTCAGCAACAGGCCGATGAAGCTCGGCGAGGCCAATCCGCCCCGTCTGCGCGGCTGCGATAACTCCGAATTCGCTTCCATATTCGCTTGATTCGAAACGGCCGAGGGCTCGGACACAGACCGACGACGTACGCTCGACCGGTCGTCTAAGGTGTTTGTGTTCATCCCTCGACAGGCGCGACCGACCCCAAGAATATCACGCAGAAAAAGTGCCCAAAATCCGCCAAAAATCCCGAAACTACCGGATCAATCGATTTTTGCCGGTTCCTCCGGACACGAGAGATCCTCCCTAACTCGATCAATCGCCAACCGGAATTCGGACGGCCTCGATCGCCCGCCCCCGCCCGACCCTCTCACGGCACGCCCGACCTGCTCACGGTACGAAGGTGAATCGGCCGCCGTTGCGCGTGGCCAGCGGCTTGAGCGACTTTTCGGCCCGGGGATCGCCGATGGCGATCGTGTTCACCTCGACGACGGTTTGCCGCAGGGCATTCAAGTCGCCCTGCACGTCGCGGGGAAACGTGCCATCGGTGAGTAAATAGATGACGTCCGGCCGCAGGCTCAAGGCCAGGTTAAGAGCCGGTCGCGGGTCAGTCAGGCCCGCAGCCTCCACGGAGACGACCCAGTTCAAATAGCGCTGTTGGTTTTGAGGATAGGCGTTTTCCATTCCGTTGGCGGGCATCGGAATCGCGTGTTCGTTGAAAAAGATGATGAAAAACTGCTGCTCTTCCGTCAGGCCGAGGATCGACTTGGCAAGTTCGATCTTCATCTGGCCGATCCGTGTGCGTCCTTCGCCCGCGTAAGGATGATTCATGCTGGCCGACGCATCGACGACGAACACAATCCGCCGCCCCGAAGCGCCGAGCCCGAAGAAACTGGTTTTATGTCCGCCGCCCCCGCGTCCTGATCCGCCGCTGGAATCGCCGTCGGTGGCCGGCCCTTTCTGGCCGATCGCCGCGCCGACAATGTCGGTCAAGCCGCCGCGCGTCCGCGTGTCGCTCGACCAGAGCGAGCCCAAGGGCTGCGCGTTTATCGCCAGCCGCACCTGCGACGAGCGGCTCTCGCCAGCAATCCCGGGTGGCTCGTCGGGCAGTCCCTGGCCGGTGCCGAGCGGACCTGCGTCGGCCTTGGCGTCGCTGCCGGCTGGCGTGACTTCAATCAGGCGTGCCGGCGACAGCGTGGCGACCTCGCCGGCTTCGGCGGCCGGCAGTGCAACTTCCAGAGTGTCGGCCGAGGGTCCCGACGCCCGCAGTTGAATGGCAAACAACGCGGCCCCCACCAGCAGCAGCGCGTGCAGCGCGGCCGATGCCGTCATGGCATAGTGCCATGGTCGGGGGGCGAGCTTGGGCATAGTGGTGGCGAAGACGTGCGAAATGGTTGAAACGGTTCGGAATAGGCACGGCAAACTCGGTCCTGATTGCCGAATCTTCCTATCCTTCTTGTTTTATTATACTGCCCGCCCGCTTGAGAGTCGCATCTGCTTCGTGGACCGGCGGAAGCGGTGGAAAGCCCAGTGGTTCGCCCCAGGTCATCGCGGCACAAACGGACAGGCGGGAGGGCAGACCGCAAATCAGATTTCGACCCGCTGGAGAAAGCTCGTTAATGTGAATCCGGCAATCCGGTTATGATGATTCCAACGGGTTTTGTGCCCGCCCCCGGAAGCTCGGGTTCGCAGAGAACCCGCGACAACGCTGGAACCAACGACCGGGACCAGCCACGATCGGCGATTCAATATGGATATCCGCGGACCACAATTGGCTTCGCTCGAATCGAGCCCGCCCACGCCGGCGCTCGGCGGGGCTCCGCCCGCGGCCGCCGGGCTGCCTGATGGCGGCGGGCCGATCGTCTTTTTTGACGGCGTCTGCGGGCTGTGCAATCGCTTTGTCGATTTCGTCATCAAACGAGATCGAGCCGGCGTCTTTCGCTTCGCGCCGCTGCAGGGAGAAACGGCCCGGGAGCGACTGCCGGCGGCCGACGTGCGCGACGTCAACACGATGGTGCTCGTCGACGAGCAGGGAGTCTTTCGCAAGTCGACGGCCGCGACACGAATCCTTGTGCGTTTGGGCGGAGTGTGGGGCCTGATCGGCGGCACTCTCCGGCTGGTGCCACCTCCGCTGCGCGACGTCGGCTATTCGCTCGTCGCCCGCTACCGCTACCGGATCTTCGGCAAGAAGGAAACGTGTCGCCTGCCGACACCAGCCGAGCGCGGGCGGTTCTTGCCATAGTTGTCGAGCGTGAGCCGTCCGGGCGTTCGCTGCGATCGAAGATCCTCGCTCACGCTTCGGGTTGGTATGTCGAATCCACTAATCCGAAGCGTCAGCGAGGGCTCTTCAGGTTCGGCGCAGGGCCGAGGTTTCCCTGCTGTGTCGAGCGCCGCCATCTACTACACTAAGCGCCAGCGCTACGACACTTTCGCACCTCGGTCCCTGCCTGCTCAGATACAGAAAGTCGTCGCCGATGTCCGTCGAGCCTAAGAACGCGGCACCGAAAAACACGGAAGCGAAAAACGCCCGAGCTGCGAGCGTTGCTCCGCCAGCTGGCTCGGCGGTCGCCATTCCGGCGTCGTCTCGCAGACGCTCCTCGGCCTGGCGATACGGATTGCTGCTTGCCTGGCTGATGTTTGGCGTCGCGCTCGTAGCCTACATCTGGATCCACAACGCGGGCGACGGGACGAAGCAGGTGATGTATACCTGGTACACGGCACCGGCCATCGTGTTCGTATCGCTGCTGTGGTGGCTGTTCCTTTCGGGATTCACGTGGACGACGCGACTGACCGCGTTCGGTTTGTTCGTGGTCGTCAGCGCCTCATTTCTGTCGGCCTTTCGCTTGAAGGAATTCACCGGCGACATGGTGCCGCACTTCGAGCCGCGCTGGCAGCGCTCCTTCGAACAAAAAGCGGCCGACTATTGGCGGAACGAGAAGAGCGAAGTCACCTCGGCCACTAACGGGCAAACCGCCTCGACCGTCGTCGAAAAGCTCGAGATCAGTCCCGAGGACTGGCCTCAGTTCGACGGGCCGCGATCAGAAGGGCGGGCCGTCGGCGTGCGGATTCGCACCGACTGGGGGCAACGGCCGCCGCGGCCCCTGTGGCGGCATCCGGTGGGAGCGGCCTGGTCGTCATTTGCGGTCGTCGGCAACTACGCCTTCACGCAGGAACAGCGGGGCACCGACGAAGCGGTCGTCTGCTACGACGCGCGCGACGGGAAACAAGTCTGGGCGCATCTCGATCCGAATCAGCGCTACGACCAGGCGATGGCGGGCATCGGGCCGCGGGCGACGCCGACCGTTTACGATTCTCGCGTCTACACCTTCGGCGCGGCGGGCATTCTCAATTGCTTTGCCGCCAAGAGCGGCGCCGTGCTCTGGTCGACCAACGCGCTCGAGGCCGCGGGCGTGAAGCCGTTGCAATTCGGCATGGCGGGCTCGCCGCTCGTCTACGACAAGCTGGTCGTCGTCAATCCGGGCGGTCCGCGGCAGTCGCAGGACGGAACTGAATCGAGCGGCCGCGCCGTCATCGCCTACGACCGGCTCACCGGCAAAGAGGTTTGGGCGGGCGGCGATTATCAGGCCGCTTATGCGACACCGATCCTGGCGACGCTCGGCGGCGTCAAGCAGGTCGTCATCTTCGACGGTCTCGGCGCGGCCGGCCACGACGCGGCCACCGGCAAACAACTCTGGCGCACGCCCGTCTGGACGAACGAATTCCACAACAACTGCGCCCAGCCGATCGTCGGCAAAGACGCGGGCGGCGACGGCGCGCTGTTTTTGAGCAGCGGCTACGGCACCGGCAGCATCATGTTTGACGTGAAGAAAACGGACGACCACTGGGGCGTCAGCGAACGTTGGCAGGCCCCGAACAAGTTCAAGCTCAAATTCAATACGGGCGTGACCCGCGACGGCTGCGTGTACGGACTCGACGAGGGGATTTTGGCCTGCTTCGATCTTGCGGCCGGCAAACAGCGTTGGAAGCGCGGCCACTACGGCTACGGTCAAATCCTGCTGTTCGAGAACGCGCTCTTCGTAATCTCCGAAGAGGGGGACGCGGTGCTGCTCGACGTCTCGCCGAGCAACGCCCAGGAGCTGGCCCGTTTCCACGCCATCGACGGCAAGACCTGGAACCACCCGGCCTACAGCAACGGCCGCCTCTTCGTCCGCAACGGCGAAGAAGCCGCCTGCTATGACTTGGGCCCGCTGCAGACGGCGTCACGGTAGGCTGCCTGCAAGGTCACCACCGTTCGACGCTCACTTCGACTTGGCGGCCGATTTGACGTCGGCTTTCGGCTCGGAAAGCTGCTTGGAAAGCTCTTGCGCCTTTTGGCTGGCTTCTTCGGCCTTCTTGGCTGCTTCCTCGGCGGCTTTCTTCGCTTCCTGGGCTTTGGCGGCTTGGGAGTCGGCGGCTTTCTTGGCCTCTTCGGCCGCGTGCTTCGCGGCTTCGGCAACTTTCATGGCTTTGGCGGATTGCTTCTTCACGTCGAACTCGTCGAGTTGAACGACGGCCTCGGCGGCCGTTTTCTGGGCCTCTTCCACCTTCTTCTTGGCGGCGGCCACTGCGTTTTTCGCCTCGGCCGCTTTCTTGGCGGCAACGTCGTGCTGCGCTTTCTTCGCGTCGACCATCTTCTGCACGGCTTCGAGCAGCTTGGTCACGTCGGCCAGTTCGGTCTTGGCAGCCAGCGCCGCAGCCGTCGCCGCTTCAGCCGTCTTTTCCAGGTCAGGCAGCTTGCCGGCCGCGCTGTCGACCGACTTCTTCGTCTCGGCCACGAGGAGCTGGGCGTCTTCGAACGCGCGGTGACGCTCGAGGGCGGCCCGCCGCAGGTCGAGTTGCGGATCGGGAACGATTTCGATGCCGGCGATCGCCCCCTTCAGTTTGTTGATCTCGTCCTGCGACGCCTTCGTCTCCCAAACGAACAACTTCTTGAGCTTCTTCAGCCCCGCCAATTGCTCGAGACCGGCGTCGCTGACGCTTGTCCCATATAAGTTGAGATACTCGAGGTTGGTCAGCCCCTTGAGGTGGGCGAGGCCGGCGTCGGTGACCTTCGTCCGCTCGAGGTGCAGGCGGACCAGCGACGTGAGCTTGCCAACCGTGGCCATGCCGGCATCGGTGACGTCGGTCCCCCGCAGGTTCAGGTGCACGACGTCCTTCAGCTCGGTCAGCGGCTTGAGCTGCTCGTCGGTGACCTTGCCACCGCTCAGGTGGAAGGAGACCTCTAAATGCGGATCGTTCTGCGCCAGTTCCATGACCTGGCCGCCGGTCTCCTTGATCTTGGCGATGGCCTTCGTCTCGGCCGGTGAGCGTTTGGGCGTCTTGTTGTCGTCGGCTTGGGCCACGCAGGCCGCCATAGCGATCAATCCGCTCGCGATGAAACCGCTCGACACCAAACCGGTCGCCAGAGCAAAAGCGCGTCGCATGACCGAAATCCCTCGACCAATTCCCAATTAAGCAGCGGGAAAACCGCCCGCACATGCGGCTGCGCGGCCAAAATCTGCGGCTTTTTCCCTGCTCCACCAGTCTAACACGCCGTTTGACCGGCGTGCAGCGAACGGGGCCTTTCGCCGGCCCCAAACCGTCGCTCCAACCCGAGAAACCCCGGCGGCCGGCGCCGTAGGGCAAGCTGCCAGCTTGCCCGCCGCTCTCCAGTCCACGATTCCAGGGCCCTCTGAAATGTGGAATAGGGGCAAGCTGGCAGCTTGCCCTACGCTGCCTCGCAAAGCTCGCCTCGCCCCGAATTGCCGAATTCACTACCGTACCCGCCCCGTGACAGCCGGCGAGTGGCCGACCCCAGCGGTCAGGCCAGCGATAGTGCGAAGCGATTGGACGTGCGCCCAAACGGACGGCCGCGGGCTGGCGGCAGCGGCTTGGCTTAACGGGGCAGGGGGGTTCTCGCATGGCGAGCGAATCGCAGGTCCGGCAGTTCAATACGCCGTTTCACCTGCTGGGAAAGTTCGTGCTGAACTTTCTCAGGACGGTCGGCGACCTGTCGCTGTTCACCGCACGGATGATGCGGTGGATGATGCTGCGGCTGCCCAAGCGGACCGTGCTCTTGCAGTCGTTCTACCAGATCGGCGTGCTGAGCGTGCCGGTGGTCGTCCTCACGGGCGCATTTATCGGCTTGGTGCTGGCCGTCCAGACCTACGACCAGCTGCACCTGATGCGGCTGGACACGCAGCTCGGAGCCGTCATCAACCTGTCGCTAGTCCGCGAGCTGGGGCCCGTGCTCGCCGCGACGATGCTCGCCGGCCGCGTCGGCAGCGCGATGGCGGCCGAGATCGGCACGATGCGAGTGACCGAGCAGATCGACGCGTTGCGGGCCCTCGGCGCGGATCCGATTCAATATCTGGTCGTGCCCCGATTCCTGGGCTGCTGCCTGCTGATTCCCCTGTTGAGCGCCCTGGCCGATCTGACGGGCGTGCTCAGCGGGTGGTTCATCTCGTGCCATATCTTCGAGATCAACGAATTTCATTATTGGCTGCACTCGCGGCAAACCGTGTCCGCCTACGACGTTTATTGCGGGCTGCTCAAGAGCATGTTTTTCGGGGCGTCGATCGCCATCGTGTCGTGCCATCGCGGCTTTCACTGTAGCGCCGGCGCCCAGGGGGTGGGCCGCGCGGCGACGCAGGCGTTTGTGCTTTCGTTCGGCGTGATTCTGGTGCTCGACTTCGTGCTCGCGATCCTGATGAACGACTTCTATTACGTGATCTGGCCGTCCTCCATGGGAGGGCCGTGACGATGGGAATCTTCGGCTCGCGGAAACCGGCAAATAAGCCGCGGGACGCACCGCCGGCAGCCGGACCACCCCTGCGTCCGAGCAGCCCCAGCGGCGCAATCGCGCCGCCCGTAGGCCCGCGGTCGGCGATGCGACCGCCGGGACGGGCGTCGAGCGGGCCGACGATGATCGAGATGGCCAACATCGTCCAGCGGTTCGGCAACCAGCTTGTGCTGCGGGACATCTCCTTCGCCGTCGAAGAAGGGGAAACGCTCGTCATCATCGGCGAGAGTGGCTGTGGCAAGAGCGTCACGCTCAAGCTGCTGATGGCGCTGTTCGACCCGACCGCCGGCCGCATCCTGTGGCGGGGTCGCCCCGTCGCCGCCATGTCCGAACGGCAGCGGGCCAAAGAGCGGCTCAGTTATGGCTTCCTGTTCCAGGGCGCCGCGCTCTTCGACAGCATGTGCGTTTCCGAAAACGTGGCCTTCGGCCTGCGACAAAATACTGACCTCTCCGAAGCGAAAATCCGCGAGATCGTCCGCGATCGGCTGAAGGAAGTCGGCCTCCGCGAAGCGGTCTGCGATCGCAAGCCGGCCGACCTCTCCGGCGGCATGAAGAAACGCGTGGCCCTGGCGCGGGCGCTGGCCCTCGAGCCGGAGCTGATGTTTTACGACGAGCCGACGACGGGGCTCGACCCGGTGATGAGCGACGTGATCAACGAGCTAATCCTCCGCACCAAGGCCCGCGGCCGGGTGACGAGCATTGTCGTCACGCACGACATGCGGACAGTCGAGCGGGTGGCCGATCGCGTGATCATGCTCTATCCCGCCTCGCTGTTGCGGCCGAACGAGCCGCAGATCGTCTTCGAGGGAACGGCGCGGGAACTGGCGCATTCGCCCGACCCGCGCGTCGCGCAGTTCGTGCACGGCAACGCCGGCGAGCGGATCGAGGAGCTGTCGCTCGCCTGAAAAAGAACGCGACGGCCGGCCCGGCGCCGGCCCCGCGATCATGCTCGGACCTGACATTCGAGAAGAGATCAAACGATGACGGAGCGTCAGCTGCAGTTTCGCGTGGGGGTGTTCGTCAGCGTCGCGATGGCGGCGATCGTCGGGCTGATCTTTCAGTTCGGCGAAATCCAGAGTTATCTCCGCCCGAAATACACGGTGAATATCCGCTTCAAGTCGGCCAGCGGCATCGCCGTCTCGACTCCCGTCCGCCGCAACGGCGTGCTCATCGGCAGCGTGACGGCCGTGCATTTCGACGACGAGCACGGCGGGCTGATTGTGAAGGCCTCGATCAAAGACGGCGTCCGCCTCTGGCCTGACGGCCGCGTGCGGCTCGTCAGCTCGCTGTTGGGCGACTCGGCGATCGAGTTCCTGCCGGGCAAAAGCTCCGAGTCCCTCAAAAGCGGCGACACGGTCGAGGCGGAGCCGGCCGTCGATCCGCTCAACGTCGTCGCGCGGATGGAGCAAAACGTTGCCCTGCTCATCGATTCGTTCCAGCAGACGAGCAAAGAATGGCAGTCGGTGGGGCACAACCTCAACAGCGTGCTGCAGACCAACCAGGGAAATTTGCACGAGGTGGTGGCCCGCGCGGCTGAGGCGCTCACCGAAGTCGCCCACACGATGAAGGTCGTCGATCAAACGCTGCAGGACACCAGCCGCCTGATCGGCGATCCGCAGACGCAGGAAAACTTGCGCAAGACCATGAGCGCGCTGCCCGTGCTGGCCGAAGAAACTCAGCAAACGGTGGCCGCCGTTCGCGTGGTCGTCCAGAAGATGGATCAGAATCTCACCAACCTGAACGCCGTCACCGCTCCGCTGGCGAAGAACGGCGTCACGCTGGCCACGCGAATCGAGAACACGCTGGCCAACATCGAGTCGCTTAGCGAACAATTGACGCAATTCGCGAAGGTGATCAACAGCCCGGAAGGGACGATCCACAAACTGGCGGCCGATCCGCAGATCTACGTGAATCTCGCCCGCTCGTCGGAAAACGCGGCGCTGTTGCTGCGAAATCTCGAGCCGGTGATTCGCGATATGCGAATCTTTAGCGACAAAGTCGCCCGCCATCCCGAGCTGCTGGGAGTCGGCGGTGCCCTCCGCGGCAGTTCGGGCCTCAAAGACCCGCCCCAAGAGGCCGAGTCCCCCCGCGCGCAGCCGCGGCAGTAACGCGGCCCGGCCCGAACGGGAGACCGCCACAACTTCCGCCGGGCGCATTCACACGCCTGGCCGGCACAAGCAGGTGCCGGATAACCGGACGGCGTCCCTGTTTCCCAAGCCGACGGCTCGCCGTCGGTCTCTTGGTGTTTGGACAAATGAAGATCCGACGGCGAGCCGTCGGCTTGGGAAAGGTGGAGCGTTCTCACGATTCCCACATCAAACGCCCGGCCGCCGGTCCTACGGAATCCTCCACGAATCGAGAATTCGGTGGAATTCGCGCGACCTTCGTCGTCTAGACTCCTGACAGGTGTAAACCCGGGAGTCGCTGATGGAAGACGACGCCGAGCTCACCCGGCGGATTCTCGCCGGCGATCGCGAGGCTGCCGGCGCGATTTACGACCGTTACGCGCCGTTGGTCCGCGCGGTGTTGCTCGACGCCACCGGCTCCCTCCCTGAGGCCGACGAATTGCTTCAGGAAGTTTTCGTCCGCGGACTGACGCAGCTCAGCCAGTTGCGGCGGCCCGATTGCGTCGCAGCCTGGCTGATCGCCATCGCTCGGCGGCAGGGGAAGGACTTCCGCCGACGATCGGGTCGTCAGCGGCAGCGATTCACCGCGTTCACGGACCATCCGGCGCCCGCGATCCCCACGGCGGCGACAGATGCAGCCGCGCTCGTTCGCGAGGCCGTTCGCGAACTGCCCGAACGCGAGCGGATGGCCGTCCATATTCATTACCTCTGCGGCGAGTCGGCGGAAACGGCCCGACAGGCCTTGGGACTCTCGCAGTCCGGCTTTTACAAGCTCCTCGACCGGGCGCGGTGCCGCTTGCGCGCCCGTCTGCTCGAGCTGGAGAATATCGATGACTCTCGATCGCAATCCAGACACTGAGTTGGACGATCTGCTGCGCGGCGGTTATGCGGAACTCATGCAAAATCGCCCCGGACAGCGGCAAGCCGTTCTTGACGCTCTGGCAGACACTCGTCGGGCGCCGCAGCCGCTCCCCAGACCCGCTCGCATTCGTTGGCAGCGGTGGGCGCTCGTGGCCGCATGCCTGGTCGCACTGTTTGCGGCCTGGTCCTGGCGGACCACCAGCCACGAGGGTTTTGCCTACGGCATCGAAGACGTGCCGCAACGGCTCGCGGAACTCCAGTCATTCCGGCTTCGCGGTTGGCAATGGATTCCCTGGGAAAACGGGAAGAAGAAGCAACCGCCGCTACGAGTGCCAATGGAGATCGCCGTCCAGCGTCCGGGCAAGTTCCGCAATACGGGCACGGGCATTTCGTTTCACCAGGGACAAAAGCCCACAATTCACCAAAGCGTGGCCTTGTGCGACGGGAAGCACCAATGGGTCCTCGACAGCGACAACAAATTGAAATTCACGCGGCGTGTGAGCCGTTTAGATGCCCTGCTCAGGACCGAGTTGATTGCGCAAATCGCCGCCAGAATCGCGGTGCTGGGCCCACCAGACGCACACTATCGAAAAATCGGCAAAGAGGAGCAGAACGGGCGCTCGTGCGATCTTTACGAGGGGCGGTTTCCCGGAGCACGCGACATAACCGTCGCGCGAGTCTGGATCGACCCGAAGGACGGTCTGCCCGTTCGCGTCGTACGCGGCCAACTCGAGGCCGACGGGACGCTTACACCTGCGTTCGAGCTGACAGATGTGGCGATTAATGTCCCGCTCCCCGATGAGCTGTTCCGCGTCGACGACGGCGTGCATCCCCAAGTCTTGGGGACGCCGGCACTCCACGAGGAAACAGATCCCCCAGTGCTCGATTTGACGCCAACGGCCGCCGGCGGAGGGGACGACGTGCAGTGCGAGGTCTGGCAATCCCTGCGAATTTCCGACAAAGCGGCTCTCATCATTTGGCGCCGAACCGCGCCCAGAGCAAAAACCGACGAAGCCCCCGACTGGTTATCCGGGATCTCGATGTTCGCCTCCGACCTGTCCACCTCGAACCCGTTCGGCCCCGACTCGCACGGAGCGCGCGAACTGCGGCATCATTGGGTCTACCAATCGAATGCAGCGGACCATTGGAACTGGTCGTTGGTCGCGCCGGCGGACGGAAAGCCGCTCGGTCACGCGGAACTCTTTCTCAGAATGGAAGCGCCCAAAAGCCGCGCGACCCTCGGACTGACTCCGTTGGCCTTCCAGGAGAATGACCTTCGCGAGCTGCTGCACGCGGCGCAAACCTCGATGCTGCCCACAAATGTTCCAGAAGTCTCGCTTCCGTATCTGCAAGCCGTCGCCGGAAAGCTCGCGTCGTCGGCCCCGCGCTGACGAGTGCGTGGCGGCGACGCTGCGACGTCCGTAATCGGCTCCGCTGCTCGTCACATCGTGGCTCTCGCGCGCGACATTCGACGCGTGCCGCTGGCGCAGTGCGTGCCGGATAACCGGACAGCGTCCCCGTTTCCCAAGCCGACGGCTCGCCGCCGGACTCTTGCGGTTGGCGGAATGAAGAACCGACGACAAGTCGTCGGCTTGGGAATGTGCGACGTATCCAGAATTCCCGTGTCGAGTTGGCCGCGAGGGGCCACTCGCGCGCCGGTCACTGGCCGATGTGCGCCTCGGAGCGCAGCGAGTCGGCCCGCTCTTGCAGCTTCTCCAGCGGCACGACGCCTTGGGGCGTCAGTTGCCAGGCGATTTCGTGGCGGTCGTTCACCTGGTGGAGCAGCACGTTGTCGGACACGACGTCGAGTGGGAACGTCTGGTACCACGGAGCCGGAATCTTCACGAGCTCGGTGCGCGTCTCGTAGCCCGGCTTCACGAGCGTCAGCTGTCGGGTGCCGTAATACGTGAACGGCACGGCCACCGGCGTGATGCCGACTTCCTGACCGTCGAGAATCACTTGGGCCCCGGGTGGGTCGGATTTGACGACGAGCCGCCGGTAAACACAGCCGCTCGATGAGCAGACGCCGCAGGTTGCCAGCGCCAAGATGAGCAGTCGCCAGCCGCCGATCGACCGGGTCCCGAGCGGCGCGCGGACGGAGCCCTCTGGCAACGTCCGGCCGACGTGCGTCGTGGTCGCGCGGGGCAGGTTGGCGTAAAGCATAGTCAACGCATCAAATCGTCAACGATTCGAGCCGAAGTGCGACGGATCCGGGCGACTGATCTGGCCGACTGCGGAGATCTCCAAGTCGGCGCGATTCTCGTTGTGGTCCGCGCGCGAAGGTTAGCAGATTTTGGCGTCGAGTCCGTACGGCCGATCGGCCGTGCGCCTATCTGCTGACCCAAGCTCCGCTTACCACGCGGGCCGTTCTGCAGGCGGGGGATTCTATTCGTCGATCCCGACCCCTGCCAGACCAGTCGCCGACGGTCCGACGCGCTGGACTGTCAATGACCATATCGATTGCGGCGACGGGAGTTGCGCCCGGACGAACCTTGGAACGGCGCTTTACTTGCCAAAACGGCCCCGGATAAGATGAACCGGATGCGCTGGGATCAGCCGATCCGCTATGCCTCCGTCAGCGATATTGGCTTTCGCCGCCGTAATAATCAGGATTCGTTCGCGGTCCGCATCTGCTCCGACGCCGAAATCTGGCGCGAGCACGGGCATCTCTTGATGGTGGCCGACGGCATGGGGGGGCACGCCGTCGGGGAACTGGCGAGCAAGATCGCCGCCGACACCATCTGCCACACCTTCTTCAAACTCCGCAACACGGATGTCCCCGAGGCGCTGAAGGAATCGTTCGAAACGGCCAACGCGGCCATCAACGAGCGGGGCTCGCTCAACCGCGATTTCGCCCGCATGGGGACGACCGGCACGGCGCTCGTCCTCTGTTCGCAAGGGGCCGTCATCGCACACGTCGGCGACAGCCGCCTCTACCGCATCCGCGGCGAACGCATCGACCAGTTGACGGCCGACCACAGCGTGCAGTGGGAATTGATGCGGCAGGGACGATTGCGGCCCGACGAAGTTTTCCTCCACGAATCGCGGCACGTGATCACGCGTTCGCTGGGGCCGGAACCGGTCGTGCAGGTCGACATCGAGGGGCCGTATGCCGTGCTCCCCGGCGACGTCTATCTGATCTGCTCCGACGGCCTGACGGGTCACGTGCAGGACGCCGAGATCGGGATCATTGCCCGCGAGCTGCCGCCGCCCGAGGCCTGCCGCATGCTGGTCAACCTGGCCAACCTGCGGGGCGGTTCGGACAACGTGACGGTGGTGATCGCGCGGGTGGCCGCGACGCCGGGAGGTCCCGAAGAGGAGGAAGCTCACGCACCGACCGGCGGACTGGGACTCGGCTGGATCATCACAATTTGGACGCTGGCACTGATCTTCGTCGTCGGCATCATCTGCATTCTGTTCCGCGAGCATGCTGTGGCCGGAGTCTATGTGGCCGGTGCCGCGGCGTTCGCCGCAGTCGGAGTATTTGCCTTCTGGCTGGAGCGGCGTCCGCGTGACACGTCGCTGGGCGAGGCGGGAGTCGAAACGACCGTCTGGCGGCCGTACCGCACCGCCTCGGCCCGCTCGAGCGTCGCCTTTTTGAACCATCTGGCGGCCCTCGAAGGGGAACTTGCGCGCGCGGCGAGCGAAGAGCGGTGGGCCATCGATTGGCCGGCCCAGCAAGCGGCCCGAGCCTTGGCTCGCAGCTCGCTCGACTCGAAAAACTATTCGAAGGCTCTCTCCGAACTGGCCAAGGTCATCGACATTTTGATGGCCGGGCTGCTGCAATACCGCAAGCAAGTGCAGCGCCAATCGAAATGGGGCAAGCCGGTCACGCCGACGCCCAATCGCACCAGCCCGACGAGCGATTCGGCCTCCCGCGACTCCATCTCGCCGTCGACGCCCGCACCGGCCCCGCCAAATGCGGCGCCGGCACCGGCTCCCGAACGGCGGGCCGAAGAACGCGGCACCTAGTGGTGCGTCTACCACTAATTGTTGGGTGCCATGCCCACCGGTTTCGGTGGGCATGCGCGATTCGCAGCAGAAAACATGCCCACGCCGAGCCGTGGGCATGGCACCCAGACCTATCAGATAGCGATGACGGACGACTAGGCCGGCCGCGGCCCCGCAAGACACTGGTTACCGAATCTCGGCCGTCGCCGGGATTTCGGTCGCCCGGATTTCGGGTTGTGGAACTCGGGCGCACGCAGATAAACTCCCGCTCCTCCGTTCCGTCCGGCAGCAGCTGGGCTTCAGGGACGTAACGAACGGGGCAGGGAAGAGGGGGGCCTCGTGCTCTTTACGCGCACGATCCGGCGCACGATGGTTTGCGGACTGGTCATCGTCCTCGTGATGATGATCTTGCTGTCCGTCAGTGCCATCTACAGCCACATCTCCTACCGGCAGGTCATTCGGGACCTCGACTATTCATTCAACAAGTGCCCGCGCAAGCACGAGCTGACCGAGGCCGTCGCCCGCCTCCAAAGGCCACTTAAACACGTCCACGTTGACGAGGCGGGCGCGCAACGCCGTTACGAAGATTTTGAGGCGGCCGTTAGAAACGCTCAGGGCGAGGCGAACGATTATCTGCTGAAGCTTCAGATGCTGCCGCCCCGCTCGGACTACGAGCAAATGAAGCCGATCGCGCTGGGGATGGTGAGCGCGATGAGCAAAGTGATCGAAGAAGACCTCAAGCATCGCGCGGGGTCGTTGGCGGATCCCAAATTCCCGAAGGCCGCGATCGAGGATCTCCAGCAGAAGGTCGAACTCCTCCGTCAAAGCGCCGAAGACATCCCCGACTTCCAAGCGGGGATTTCCATGCAGTTGGAAAAAGCCAGCGCCATCTTTCAGAGAAATTTTCGGCTCGTCACCTGGTCGGCCGGACTCTCCGTGGTCTTCTTCTGCGGACTGATCATTTACGGCTACATCTGGGTCTTCGCCCCCTTGCGCAAGCTGCACCAGGGAGCCTCGCGGGTCGCCCAGGGTGATTTCAACTACCGCCTCAGCTTCACGCGGCAGGACGAAATGAAAGAGCTGGCCGAAGCCTTCAACAGCATGACGGCCCGCTTCCAGGAAATTCGCGGCGACCTCGATCGCCAGGTTTACGAGCGGAGCAAGCAGCTTGTCCGCTCCGAGCGACTGGCAGGCATCGGGCTGCTGGCAGCCGGCGTGGCGCACGAGATCAACAATCCCCTCTCCGCCATCGCCATGGCCTCCGAATCGCTCACGGAGCGTTTTGCGGAAGAACCCGCTTCTGCTGAACGTCAGGAAGCCGAGGTCGTGCAGCAGTATCTCGAAATGATCCAGCGGGAAGCGTTCCGCTGTCAGAAAATCACGCAAAATCTGCTCGAATTTGCCCGCGGGAACGGGGACCGCTGCGCGTGCCACGACCTGACGTCCATCGTGAACGACGTGCTCCGCGTCGTGCGAATTATGAGCCGCTACCGCGATCGCACGATCCGCTTCACCCGCACGGCGCCGTGCCAATTAGAAATGAACGGCCCCGAAATTCAGCAGGTGGTGCTGAACCTCGTCTCCAACGGGCTCGAGGCGATGGATGACGGCGGCACAATGACCATCACCATCACCGAGCAGACCGACCACGTCACGCTGATCATTACCGACGACGGCTGCGGCATGTCGCAGCAAGTGATCGACAATCTCTTCGAGCCCTTCTTCACCCAGCGCCGCAATGGCCGCGGCACGGGCCTGGGCCTGTCGATCACGCACCGCATCGTCACCGATCACGGCGGCGCAATCCAAGTCGAAAGCGCCGGCCCCGGCCGCGGCAGCTCCTTCCGCGTGCGTCTGCCCCGCAAAGCGATCAAGAGCGGCACCGCCGCCTGAGCGAGCTGCGCAAAAGGCTTAAAAGACCGCATTGCGAGGTTTCTGGCCGCTCGAGACTCGAGTCTAGCGAGCGCGACCTTTCCCGCGACGGAATCGGCGGACGAGCGGAGGAGCGACGACGAGCGCTACCAGTCCGTAGGCCGTGGGATCCGTCGGCCAGGGCGAAGCGGTGTATTCGATGATCGGCTCACGCGTGATCGGGCCCCGGATGGGATCGGGGGAGAACGTCACATCGGCCGGGGCCGCCGCGTAAGCCCAGTCGTCCTCGAATTCGGTGAGCCAGTTCCCGGCCGGTTGATCGACATCTTTGATCTTCAGCAGCCTGAGTGTTTCCGTCCGGTTCTCCGGGCTTAGCCTGTTCGCCCAAGCGATATTGCCCGACCATGTGCTGTGGACTATTTCGCCGCGGTAGCGTGCCTCGGCAAGGAAGAAGATTCGCAACAGTCGCTTTTGGGCCGACAACGTTTGTGCGAAGGCCTTCGGATCCGGCTCACGATACGGAAACAGCGGTCGGTCCGTCTTGAATGTCATCCGCAATGCGGGTGTTGCGACCCGCGCGTCGTCGGCAGCCCGCTTGTCCTTCTCGACCCGTAAAGCTGTGATCTTCCATCCGGCTTCGACATAGGGTTTCGCCCAGGTTTGGACTTCGGGAGAGAATGCGTAGCCATGCTCCTTCAGCCACTGCGCCAAAGCGTCGGATGATTTCGTCTGAAGGACGACCGCGTGAAAGCCGGCCACGGACTTTTCGGCAAGCACGCTCACGTCACTCTTCTTTGTCGACTTAACCTCTTCGCCGCAACAAATGCTGCAATGCTCCGGCCGGGGCCTGACTTCTTTCGCGGGAGCGGTCAATTTGGCCAGAAATGAAAAAGCTTCGTTGCCCGACTCTTCTAGCTCGGGCTGCGCTGGCGTGGGCACCAGAAAGCCAAAGTCGGCGGCATCCCCTTTAAACGAGGCCTTGCGAATGAAGTGCTCCGTCTTGTGTGCGGCGTCCCAGACAATGATCACCGTCTGATCCGCGTTTACGACGGCCTTGCCGGGCGGTGGCGCGGGGCAGCAAGCGGGGGCAAGGGAAGCTCGGCGACACGACACGAGCAACAGGCCGGCGATTCCCAATACCAGCCAAATACGACTAATTGACGCCCCCTCCGAATCCGTGATCTATGCCCAGGTCCGTCGACGAAATCTCGAAGTGTTACTGAAAAGTAAGACGTCCTGTTTGAGTCAATTTGTTCACGACACCCGAAGTGGATCAGGTTTCTTCGGGTCGTGCCACTATCGCTTCACCGACGTCCGGAACGGCCGCTGGTTTCGGCTCCGTAACATGAGAAATCACCTGTTTGCCTGCAACCCGGCGATCGATCGTTTGGGGCCCGAATTTCGTCGCCAAACTTGAGGCGGAAAGCGTTGCCACGTTTGGGGCAATGTGTTATCAAGCGGCTCCAAAACCGGGGGCCACCGAAGGGATTCGGCGGACTACGCACCAAGGAGAGGGCGGCTTGAACTCTGTTCCCGTCAACAAGTTACGCGTCCTGTTCGTCGATGATGAACCCCCCATTCGGGACGTGATGAAGATCGAGCTGCCCCGCATGGGGCACGAGGCGACGATCTGCGAAGACGGGGCCGCGGCCATCGCCGCTCTCGACAAGCAATCCTTCGACGTGGCCATCGTCGATCTGCGGATGCCCGGCCTCAGCGGCTGGGACGTCATTGACCACATCAAGAAAACCGCCCCCGACACCGAAGTCATCATCAGCACGGGCCACGGCAGCATGGAAGAGGCCATCCAGGCCCTCCGCCGCGGCGCCTACGACTTTCTGCCCAAGCCGTGCAAGCTCTTCGAGATCGCCAACGTGCTCAAACGCGTCGGCGAAAAGCTGGCCCTCACTCGCAAAACCGTGGCCCTGGAACGGCAGCTCGAACGCGTGGAAGGCAGCCCCAGCCTGATCGGCGAGACGGCGTCGATGCGCCGGGTGAAGGCGCTCGTCGACAAAATCGCGCCGACCGATTCGGCCGTGATGATTCAAGGCGAAACGGGCACCGGCAAGGAGCTCGTCGCCCGCCGCATTCACGAGCTGAGCCTGCGCGTCGACGGCCCGTTCGTGGCCGTCAACTGCGGGGCGCTGGCGGAAAACCTCGTCGAAAGCGAATTCTTCGGACACCGCAAAGGAGCCTTCACCGGGGCCGACACGCCGCGAAAAGGGCTCGTCGAAGTGGCCCACTGCGGCACGCTGTTCCTCGACGAAATCGGCGATCTCGACAAGAGCATGCAGGTCATGCTGCTGCGGTTTTTGGAATCGGGCGAGATTCGGCGGGTCGGCGAAAACGAGTTCTTCCACGTCGACGTCCGCATCGTCTGTGCGACCAACCGCGATCTGCAGACCATGGTGGCCGAAGGGACCTTCCGCGAAGACCTGTTTTCCGCGTCAA